>CENY01026428.1_pt1 | contig 26241 bp, 22 predicted proteins | sample 356181 | NCBI WGS metagenome assembly CENY01 (sample SAMEA2619840, study PRJEB7988) | marine metagenome | isolation source: saline water (ENVO:00002010), including
TTCCTCCCGGTATCTACGCATTTCACCACTACTCCGGGAATTCCGCTCTCCTCTGATGTCCTCAAGCTTGCCAGTTTCCCATGACCGCTCCTAGTTAAGCCAGGAGATTTTACACGGGACTTGGCATGCCGCCTACTCGCCCTTTACGCCCAATAAATCCGGACAACGCTCGCCCCCTACGTATTACCGCGGCTGCTGGCACGTAGTTAGCCGGGGCTTATTCGTTGGGTACCGTCCTATCTCTTCCCCAACAAAAGAAGTTTACAACCCTAAGGCATTCTTCCTTCACGCGGTGTCGCTGCGTCAGGCTTTCGCCCATTGCGCAAGATTCCCTGCTGCTGCCTCCCGTAGGAGTGGGGGCCGTGTCTCAGTCCCCCTCTGCCCGTTCGTGCTCTCACACCGGATACCCGTCTTAGACTTGGTAGGCCATTACCCCACCAACTATCTGATAGGCCGCAAGCCCGTCCCAGAGTGATAAATCTTTCTTCCATCAACCGTAACTGATGGAACGTATGGGGTATTAGACCGGATTTCTCCGGCTTGTCCCCCGCTCCGGGGTTGGTCACTTACGTGTTACTCAGCCGTCTGCCACTCTCCGTCCCCGCCGAAGCGGATAGGTTCGTTCGACTTGCATGCATTAAGCGCACCGCCAGCGTTCGTCCTGAGCCAGGATCAAACTCTTCAAAAATTGACGTTTCCTTCTACTATCCAAATGTTAAAGTGCTAATTATGCTTACAGAGTAATCGTCGACTAGCTGTATTTGAAGATATACAGGTTACAATCTGTGCAACTCTAATGCATAAATAAAGCTCAAATATGTTAGAGCCAGACAGTCAACTATAGTGTGCTCCAGTCTGATAGTCAAGGTGTATATGGCACAATCGAAAAAGGTAAATTGTGCAAATAGCTGAAATGGTGCTTTTACAAAGCCTTTATTAAACTGTGCAATGAATGATGTGCCACAGTTTAATGGATTGCTAATCCACTGATATGCCTTAAAATGTTGATGTCATGAATTATGGCAATTAAAGTGAAACATAACAGGAAAAAATATGCCCAAACAAAAAGTATATGTGACTAGAGCTCGAGTTCCAGAAGCAATAGAACTCTTACGAACCCTATTTGATGTTGAGGTATGGCCTGACAATACCCCTCCTCCAAAAAACGTGCTACTTGAACAAGCAGCAGTTAATGATGCAATGATGACTGAGGTGGATGATGTGATCGATGAATCGATATTGGAATCTGGTAAGGGTAAGTTAAAAATAATTGCTAACAGAGGCGTTGGTTACAACAATATTGACTTGAATGCTGCCACTGCTTGTGACGTGATTATAACAAACACTCCGGGCATTTTGGCTGAAGCTTGTGCGGACATGACATTTGCATTAATACTATCCATTGCCAGAAAGGTCACGTTTGGAGATAGGGCAATTAGAAATGGTAAATGGACAGTATTTGATCAGGTACCATATCTCGGTACGGACGTACATGGTAAGAAATTAGGGATTATTGGCCTAGGGGATATAGGTGAAAAGGTGATAAAAAGATCGATTGGATTCGAAATGGATGTGTTTTATCATTCGCGAACATCAAAACCAGAAATAGAAGAAAAGTATCGAATAACTAGAATGGGATTTAACGATATATTGGCGACATGTGATTACGTATCACTTCATGTGCCGTTAAGTTCAGAAACCGAGAATATGATTAGTAGTAAACAGTTGTCAATGATGAAAAAAGAATCGTTTTTAATCAATATGTCGAGAGGGCCGACTGTTAACCTAGATGATTTGAATGCAGCACTTGAGTCCGGACAGATCGCTGGAGCCGCGATAGATGTTACTGACCCTGAGCCTGTTCCAGTCGACCATCCTATAGTCAATAACGAAAACATTGTCATCACGCCTCACATTGGGAGTGCAAGTAAAGCGACGTTTACGGCCATGGGAATCGCTGCTGCAAACAACGTTGTTGCTGCATTAAAGGGCAAGGATATTCCTTCCCCAGTGAATTAGATTGTGTAATATAACCTTTAATAATAAAGGCCTTTTTGAACAGTGGGTAAATTAAAATCTGACATTGCTTTATTAAACACATCCGACAATAAATTGGTAGGTAAGCAGATTATAAATTTATCGCATGTCGAATCCACAATGGATGAGGCTAAGAATTTGGCTATCTGCGGTGCTCGTGAAGGCTTGGTGGTAATTGCTGACAGGCAAAGTAAAGGAAGAGGCAGATTTGACAGGAAGTGGTTAACAACTCCTGGTCAAGATGTAACTATATCTATTTTACTTAAACCTGTGTTCAGTCAATTACATATGCTCAACATGATAGCTTCATTAGCTATTAAGGAAACGATATTTAAAATAACTCAAGAAGAGGCTGAAATTAAATGGCCAAATGACGTGTTATTTAAAGGCAAAAAGGTCTCTGGGATTTTAATTGAAACGGCTATGTCTAATTCAACTCATGTAGATTTTGCGGTCGTTGGTATAGGTTTAAATGTCAACCTTGATCCTGCTGACGAGGAATCTATCAAAGATTCTGCTACAAGTATTGGCCTGATAACGCACGATACGATAGATAAATATTTAGTGCTTACGACACTGCTAAGCTTGATAGATAAACGTTATCAGCTGGTTTTGCAAGGCAAGGACTTATGTTCAGAGTGGTCATCTAAGCTCAGCACTATTGGTACCACAGTTAAAGTATCAAATGGGAAAAATATAATTTTGGGTTATGCTTTGGGGGTAGACTCCGTTGGGAATCTCATAATAGAAACTAATAAAGAAAAAATTACGGTTTCTTCCGGAGACGTTACTTTAATATAAAAGTTCCTCCTAGTTTGAAATGGTTATTTATTTTGTTTGTTGTGAGTCTCTGGGTCAAGCTGTTCCTGAAGTGCTGAGTGCTGCCAGAATCCAGTTCAGGAGTCTCTGTACCACCATTATTAATATGATCACCACAATTGGCGAGAAATCTAATCCACCAGTATTAGGGAGCAACCTTCTGACTGGTTTAAGCATAGGTTCACTAACTCCATAAACTATTATTGTTATAGGGTTTGTGGGACTTAGTTTTACCCAAGATAGAATTACTCTGGCAATTATTACTATATTTAACGCAATGGCTAATATGCGCACGAATTCAATAGCGAAAGACAATGATTAATACTCCGTTTATTATTTTACCTGGTTTAGTTGGGTTATTGCATGTTTTAATAATTTCTAAAGTTTCCCCAACTCTATAGATCGTTTGTAGGCGGATTTGACTGCCATTATAAGAGATTGACTAAACCCTTCCTCATTCAGTTTGCTAAGCGCTGCAGATGTTGTTCCTCCTGGAGAAGTAACTAAATTCCTTAATTCTGAGGGGTCCATACCAGTTTGATTAAGCATTTTAGAACTACCTAGAACGGTATGGATTACAAGTTCATTTGATAGTTCTTTTGACATGCCTAAACTAATGCCTGCTTCAATCAATGATTCAACAAATGCAAACAAATAGGCTGGCCCGCTACCACTAAGGGCAGTGGACATGTCTATCATCGACTCATCTTCTACGTATATTTCTATCCCCAGCGGATTTAGTAGTTCGGCTGTCATTTCTTTTTTTTCACCGTCAACTGCTGGTGTGGCAGTCCATACCGATACGCCTGCGCCAATTTGTGCTGGGGTGTTTGGCATTACACGAATTACAGAATCATGATTGGTAGACTTAATGATCGTATCCAGTTTTGCGCCAGCGACTATTGATAGCAGTAATTGTTGTGGCTTTAATAGATCCTTTAATTCATGTGTAACGGCAGCTAAGACCTGAGGTTTAATTGATAACACAATTATGTCTGCATTATTATGTATTGCATCTGTGTTATTAGGAGTAGTTTTTATTCCATATTGTTTTTTCAGCTTGACTCGGCGTTCTTCGTTTGGCTCGGCTATCAAGATATCCGCACAGTTCGCACTTTTGGCAGATAAGATTCCTTGAACTATAGCCTCACACATGGCACCTCCTCCAATAAATGAAATGATCATCTTTTACTCCAATATATTACTGCTGTGAAACCCATGTCTTCGTAGCTCAATTTGCTGTATCCGACTTATTTGGCAATAAGCCTTTACCAGCGATACTTGCAGCTACGTATATTGCTTCTAACATGTTTGTCGGATCGGCAATTCCTTTTCCAGCAATGTCAAACGCTGTTCCGTGGTCAACACTAGTTCTTATGAACGGTAGACCAAGATTAACGCTAATGCTTTTAGCCCAGTTGTAAACTTTTATGGCTATGTGACCTTGATCATGGTACATCGCCAATACTGCGTCATACTCTCCTTTGATAGCTCTATTAAAGATGGTGTCGGCAGGAATTGGTCCTTCAACGTTTATACCGTTTGCTTGGGCTTCTTTAACGGCAGGTGATAATTCTAATTCTTCATCGTTGCCGATAAGCCCTCCATCACTAGCATGAGGATTTAATGCAGCGACACCAATTTTTGGATATTCAAAACCCCATTTTTTAAAATACGTGTTAGTTAAGTGGATCTTAGCCAAAATGTTTTCTTTTGTGCAAAAAGAGACTGCTTTAGCCAGAGATTTATGAGTTGACATATGAACAACTCTTAAATTATTCGCCACGAGCATGGTTGCAACTAAAGGAGAGTTGGCATACTTTTGCAGTATTTCCATATGCCCAATATCTTTATAACCCGCTAAAACACATGCTTCTTTATGAATTGGACCTGTAACTATTGCGTCCACCTTTTTATTATTAGCTAATTGAGCTGCTTCTAAAACCCACTCTATGGATGCCTTTCCTGCATCTCTGGATACATTGCCATACTGTAAATCATCTATTTCGACCCCAGTTGGATTTAACACACTTATGGACGATCTTTTCGTCGACGAATTTGATGATAACGGAAGTTCATCTATATCATTCACTGAATTAACCTTACATGAGCTACCTATAAGATCCAGAGCCTTCTTTAACTCCAAGTTACTACCAATTACTACTAAGTCGCAATTAGTCAAGGAATCTGACATTAATGATTTAGCTATAACTTCAGGTCCTACTCCAGATGGGTCACCCATTGTAATTGCTATTATGGGTTTTTTATCCATGGTGAATCGGCTAACCTCCAGTATTGATAAATAGTGAAAGAGATAAGAGTACTATGCTGTTAATTCCCCAAAGCTTTACCTTGGGCACAATTTTGGTCTATTCACATTTGTTGTAGCCACAACTGGCACATCGTTGGCAGCCTTCCTGGAATATCAAGAACCCTGAGCACTCTGGGCATGTGACTCCACTGACTATTGTAGTCTGGGCTTTTGCATTGGTTACTCCAATTTTTTCTGGAACGCTTTCACTTGCGGGAGGTATCATTCCAAGCTGGATACTAGATTGATCATTATTTCCAGTTTCTATGTTTCTGTATGTCATTTCTGCACCATCATGCATATGTTGATAAAGTACAAAAGCAACAGCATCTGGCGCTGATCTTACCAGTCTACCTGAATCCCATACAGGATCACTTGTTATTCCTCTTAAATTATCCACAATTTGTTCTGGAGAAATCCCCGATCTTAAAGCCAAAGATATAAGTCTTGAGATTGCTTCTAGTTGTGCTGACTCTATGCTTCCAGCTTTACCTAGTGTGGTGAAAAGTTCAAATGGTCTCCCTTTTTCATCGAAATTAACTGTAACATATATGTTCCCTTGTCCAGTTTTAACTCTTTCAGTTATTCCGTTCATTACTGCAGGTCGGCTTCTTGGTGTGGGTGACACGTTGTCTATATCTTCTATATTTTCTGTGTCTGCGACACCTGTTGAGTCTTGGGTTCCTGCTGTAAGCACTTCAAATTCCCGGCTACCTGCCCTATACACAGTTATACCCTTACATCCTAACTCCCAGGCTAGCATGTAAGCTTTGCGCACATCATCTTCAGTTGCTGAGTTCGGGAAGTTTATTGTCTTGGAAATTCCTGAATCAACACTTTCTTGGAATGCCCCTTGCATCCGTACGTGCCATTCCGGAGAGATTTCAGATGCAGTAACAAACACTTCTCGCGCCCATTCAGGTACATCTTCCCTTGCTTGAATGGAACCCCCATCTGCGAGATATGTCATTAACTCATCAGAGTAGAATCCGTGCTCCTTTGCTGTTTTTTCGAATGTCTTATCTACATACACAAGGCTTTCTCCTTCGAGAATGTTGTGCTTATGGTAGCTGAGAGCAAAAGCTGGTTCACAGCCTGAAGAGCATCCAGCTATCATGGATATTGTCCCGGTTGGTGCTACCGTTAATCGGCAAGCGTTTCTCATTGGCCTATTTTCACCGGTTGGCCCGTATTTACTCTTTTCCCATTCAGGGAAACTACCTCTAACTTTTGCGAGTTCTTCAGACATTTGATCTGATTCTTTTCTTATGAACTGCATTATTGTTCTTCCGAGCTCAACCCCTTCATTGGAATTGTATGGAATACTCATGTCCATCAACATGTCTGCAAATCCCATAATACCCAAACCAATTTTTCTAGTGGATCTTGTCATGTCAGCTATTTTGTCGACAGAGTAGGTGTTTGCGTCAATCACGTTGTCTAGGAATCTAGTTGTTATCCGAACCACTTTTTTTAGCCGTTTGTAATCAACGGTTTTAAGGCCGTCAGTTTCTTTTACGAATAGTGCTAAATTGATCGATCCAAGATTACAAGATTCGTATGGTAAAAGCGGCTGCTCGCCACATGGATTAGTAGCTGTCATTTTGCCAATATGAAGAGTTGGATTATCTCTGTTTACAGCGTCAAGAAATATCATTCCTGGTTCACCATTTTTCCATGCACCATATATGATCTTGTCAAACAACTCTGTAGCAGAAATTTTCGATATAGTCTCGTTTGTGTCAGGGTCTTTCAAATCGAGTTGTTTATTGTCTCTGACTGCTTCCATAAATTCATCTGATGCACCGACAGAGATATTAAAATTATGGATTTGTCCTTCTTCTGTTTTGCATTCAATGAATTCCTCAATATCTGGATGATGAATATCCATAACCGCCATATTTGCCCCGTCTCTTTTGCCACCTTGAGTGACTAACGTAGACACAGAAGACAAGTGCTTTAGTACAGCTACAGCTCCACATGCTTTACCATGTGTAGTAGAGATGGGAGAACCTTTTGGTCGTATAGGTGATAGAGCGAATCCTGTACCACCACCAAACTTCTGCACCAACGCAGCCTCTTTGGCAGTTGTCATAATTCCTTCCATGCTATCCTCGAGGCCCATTACAAAACATGCTGATAATGTTCCGGCGCCGGTTCCTGCATTCATTAGGGTAGGGGAGTTAGGTACATATTCAAGGGATGACATTATTTTGTAAAAATCTGATTCCGCTTTGGCTCTTTCCATTTCGGTGCCATAAGTCAATTCTGGTTCAGATATTGCTTTAGCTACTCTTGAAAACATTTCGTCTGGAGTTTCGATTACTTCACCTTCGTCATTCTTACGTAGATAACGCTTACGGAGAACCACAATGGCATTTTCGTTTAATATAGCGTCCACTGGAGCTGTATTAGCCTTGCTTTTACCGTTTTCTTTTGACGTTGACTTGGACATTACATCTGAAATTTTATCTTCAGGTATACCAAGCTCTTTTAGCTTTGATATAACCTCTTTGATATCATTACCATTATCATTATGGTTTGATTTACTATTGTCTTTACGTTCCCCTTTTGCCATATATGGGCTCCCTTACTATGATTTACTGTTTAATATACTTACATTACATCTGCTGTAACTCAACAGATTACAAAATATCAAAATAAGAACAAACATTCTATTGAATTATGTCGTATTTTCACTAAAAATATTCTATTTTATAATTTTGCCGGCCTACCTCTTCTAGGCCGCAGTGAGGGTTCGTTGCCCTCTCCTAAAAATGATAATTGAGCATTCGTTACTTTGTTTGATTCATCTGGTAATAACAATGCTTCTATTTCCTCCTTAAATTTCTCTATATCGCTGAAATCTCGATAAACACTAGCGTATCGAATGTATGCTACACGATCTAACTTTTTTAAACGGCTCATAACGAGCTCACCTATTAATTCGGATCGTATTTCTTGTTTGCCAGCATCAGTTAATTTGTTTTCTATATCATCAATTAATTTATTTATCGCGTTAATTGGCAAAGGCCGTTTTACGCATGCTTTAGTTAGGCTTGCAGCCAACTTAGTTCTTTGAAACTCTTCCCGACGGTTATCCTGCTTGATAACCATAAGTGTTCGATTCTGCACTTTCTCTAAAGTGGTAAACCTAGTTCCACACGATAAACACTCGCGTCGGCGCCTCACGCCTGCTCGCGACTCGCGTGAATCTACGACTTTAGTTCGGTCTTTACCACATTGAATACATAGCATTAAATTTGAACATACACCACTTATCGTGTAGTCAACAAAAATTACCACTATATATAGTGCGTGTCAATAAAAATTTATATGAATTTAAACAAAATATAAAACAAATACAGAGTAAATTAAATGAAAAGAATTAAGTGAAAATGGTAGGGGTTTACTTAAAGTTAATTAAAGAAGAGTTGATCGCCGTACAATCAACTCTTCTTTGTTTAATGATAGAAATCTAAAAACTTAGGAGGCAGTGTTTCTAGGCTTCTACTTGGTCGAAAGTAAGTTGTCTGCTCACACTTTGCCCATTGCTTCGCGCTAACCTTCGAAGAAAGGGAGGGACGTCTATTGCACCGTCGTTCATCGTTGTCATAAGCATTTCTTTCAACTCACCATCTGTCATAACTTCAGTTTCTGGGTTCTCAAATCCAGTTGCTATCACGGTAAGCTTAATTTCATTCTCCATTTTTAGATCAGTAGTCATTCCAAAAATGATATTAGCATCAGGATGTATAACCCTTTGTAGCTCCTCAGCAGCTTGGTGAACTTCAGATAGCTTGAGATCTGACCCACCAGTGATGTTAAATAGAACGCCTGTAGCTCCATCGATAGTGACATCTAATAATGGATTAGAGATTGCTTGTTGTGCAGCCTTTTTGACTCTATCTTCTCCTTCACCAAACCCAATTGACATCCATGCAGGTCCTGCATTACGCATTATTGTTTGAGCATCCGCAAAATCTAGATTGATTTCGCCATGTACCGTCACAAGTTCAGCTATAGATTGAACACCAAGCCTCAATACATCATCGGCCAATTTGAATGCATTGGAAGCCGTTACATCATCTCCACAGATTATGTGTAATCGTTCATTTGGGATTACTAATAAAGTATCAACCTGCTCTTTGAGTTTTTTAATTCCAGCGTCCGCTTGTTTGGCTCTTTGGTTACCCTCGAATGCGAAAGGTCTGGTTACCACACCTACAGTGAGGGCACCAGTTTCTTTTACTATTTGGGCTATCACTGGAGCAGCGCCGGTACCGGTTCCTCCTCCCATGCCCGCAGCAATGAATACCATATCAGCGTCGCGAACAGCCTCATATATGTCATCTCTGCTTTCCTCTGCCGCTCGAGCTCCTTTTTCTGGATCTCCACCAACCCCCTTACCAGCAGTTAAATCATCTCCTATCGAGATTTTATACGGAACATCACAAGCTAAAAGGGCTTGAGTGTCAGTATTTGCTATTTGATACTCGATTCCAGTTATTCTTTCATGAAACATGCGAGACACCGCATTTGAACCGCCGCCCCCAACACCAACTACCCTGATTCTAGTTATCCCGTCTGGTTCTCTTCTATTTACTACCATTTTATTCCTCCTAAAATGAATATAAGATCAATTTTGGTTATTAATTTGCTGAGCCGTAGGTCGGATCCATGGAGACAACCTAAATGTTTTGTTACTTAGTAATTTTTGTAAAAACCTTCCGTCTTTGTCTGCGTACTTATTCTTATCGTTGATTTCAGGCCTGTCTTGAAGATTTGAATATGCCCAAATCAAAATACCTAAAGCTGTTGACTGCGATGGATCAGTGAGTTTCTCGGATTCGTTATGCCAAGTTATACTTGGTTTACCTAAACGAACTCTTCTGCCAAGATATCGTTGGAATAAATGCGATATTCCTGGTAATTTAGATCCCCCTCCAGTTACAACCACTCGCATAGAGCTTGAGTTATCAATGCGTAAATCCTCAAGTTTCAACTGGACCATCTGGGCTAATTCAATTGATCTTTCCCTAAGCAACCTTCCAATCTCTCTGGCAGGAACCTCTATTATTTGACATTCCTCATTCGAATTAAGAGATATGTTTTCACTAATTTCAATGGCGGTTAACTCAGTGTGTCCATGATCCATTTTTGCTTTTTCAGCGGATTCATAGGTTGAATCATAGGTATATGCAATGTCATTTGTGAATTGAAACCCTCCAACAGGCACTACAGCAGTATAAATAACTCGATCGTCCTTAAAAGCAATAATGTCAGTTGTGCCTCCACCGATGTCTATAATTATTGACCCCTGCTCCCTTTCCTGCTCTGTCAACGTTGACAGAGCGCTTGCGAAAGGCTCCATTACAAATGCATCGACATTGATTCCTGCGCCTTTGCACGCCTCAGTTAATTTATCCAAAAACTCCCTATCTGCAGTTATAACGTGAGTATCCACGGATACTGCATCACTGTGCATTCCAATAGGGTTTCTGATGCCGTCAGCTCCGTCAAGTGTGTAAGAGATCGGCATTGCATGAAGAAGTATGCGCCCGTTGTCAGATTTAGCTGTAGTAGTATTGGTTTTTAGTTCATCTGGCGTTATTACGCCATAACTACCTACATCTTTTAATGGGCTTCTTTTATTTTCATAACTTACATGTGATCCAGTAATACCAACATACGCTGATGTAATTTTTTTGTCTGTGCGAGATTCTAGATCTTGGAGAGTCTGTTTAATTGCTGCAGATGTAAGCTTAATGTCTTCAACATTACCCCTTTTTAGGCCGTTACATGGAGCAATTGAAGTAGCTATAATCCTAGGCGTTTTTGGTTGGCTTTCATCATTAAAAACCTCTGCAATCAACGAAAATACTTTAGTTGTACCGACATCAATTGCAGCTATTGTTTTCGATTTATTCATTCTAGCCTCCAGGCTCTAAATCTTTTTTCTCAGTAGTTTGGTCAATTAATTTCTGCGCCACTCTGAGCCTTGCACTTCTACTTCTAGGGTTAATATCAATCTCTTTTGATTTTGGTTTTATTACCTTTTTATTTATAGTTTTCAAATAAGCTTTATGATTGCACACACATTCAATAATTTTTGGTTCACAGATACAGTCTATACTTGCTTCTGCCATGTATTTTTTAACAATTCGATCTTCAATTGAGTGATAGCTAATAACGACTAACCTGCCTCCTATTGGCAGTACACTCATTGCTTCGTCTAACCCTTTCCTAATATTGTTTACTTCATCATTCACCTTCATTCTTATTGCCTGAAAACTTCGCGTGGCGGGATGTATTTTTCCTATTCGCCGTCCCGATGACTGAACTATTAGTTTGGCCAGCTGGCTTGTGGTATTTACTGGTCTTGATTTAATGATCGAGCGGGATATCCGTCTCGCATACGGTTCCTCGCCTAGATACTTCAATATATCGTGTAGCTCCTGTTCATTAGATTTATTTACTACTTGCCATGCATCGATTTCTTGGGCTTGATCAAATCTCATGTCAAGCGGTGCCTCAGATCGAAAGCTAAAACCTCTGTCTGAACTAGCTAATTGCAAAGATGATAAGCCTAGGTCGAAAACTACACCATTTACTGTGTTTAGACCTAACTTAATAATCTCCTTACGTATATCAATGTAACTCGCATTAACTATGGTAACTTGACTGCTGTAATTGGCCAGGGCCTTAGCAGCTGACTTTATGGCGCTTGAATCTATTTCAAAACCAATTACAGATATTGGCATATCAGTGGATTCAAGAATTTGGTGCGTATGGCCACCTTCCCCTAAAGTGCTGTCTATGTATATCCCGTTAGCTTTAAGGTTTAAAGCGTTTATTACTTCATCAGTTAGCACAGGAATGTGTGTTGGAGTCAAATCAATACCTCGAAAGTCTCTAATTAGGTTTAGAGACAAATATTTGTCTGTTAAAATGCGCTTGACACATTAGACACCAAATCGATGCTAATCTGTCATAATGCGATAGTTTTTCAGGATAAATGTGAAGACGCAAGCAGTTTTCGAACAAGTTTAAGACTTTTTCAAAAAAAATATAAACTGGAAGAAAATAAATAAATGTCAACAAATCATAACTATAAATTTGGCGTGCTCACTATCAGTGATTCGGGCCATTCAGGTTCAAGAAAAGATGTTTCAGGTGATTTGGCTGTTAAAGTTATGATCAGCCTGGGTTATAAGCCTGTTTATAGAGACATTGTTCCTGATCAGATCGATTTAATATCATCGAAACTCATTGAATGGGCGGACAGCGGTGAAGTTGACGCTATCATAACAACTGGGGGTACAGGAGTAAGTCCAAGAGATCGCACTCCTGAGGCAACAAAATTAGTAATAGATTATGAGATACCAGGTATTCCTGAAGCGATTCGAATTGTTACTAGAGAATTCACTGAAATGTCAATGTTGACACGGGGATTAGCAGGAATTCGCTCTAAATGCCTTATAGTTAATTTACCTGGTAGCCCAAAGGGCGTCGAGCAAGGCCTGGAGGTGATAAGTCAAGTTATGAGGCATGCTATCGCTCTGTGTCAAGATACAGACCAAATGCACTAAGGACATCAAAGCTTGTTAAGATTCGATATATTAACCGTATTTCCTGAGATGTTTAATAGCCCTTTGTCATCTGGGGTTGTTGGCAAAGCATTAAAAAATCAAATAATTGACGTCAATTGCATCGACATAAGACTATTTACAGATGATCAACACAAAAGCGTGGATGATTATCCATTTGGCGGGGGTGGGGGAATGATTCTAAAGCCGGAACCGATTTTTAAAGCTGTAGATCATTTGAAACAAAAATCTGCACTAAAAGAGACTGATCCTATTATTTTGTTAAGTCCCCAAGGCAGGAAATTAAATCAAGATCAAGTGGAAATTCTAGCAACAAATGAAAGACTTGTTTTAATTTGTGGTAGATATGACGGTGTGGATGAACGCGTGGTTAAACATTTAGTTACCGATGAGATTAGTATAGGTGACTATGTGATAAGTGGAGGTGAATTAGCTGCAATGGTTCTTGTTGATTGCCTAACAAGGTTACAGGAAAATGCTTTAGGTTCAGCAGAATCAATTAAGGACGACTCCCACACAAGCGGCTTATTACAGTTTCCTCAATTCACACGGCCGTCGGTTTTCAGGGAATGGAAAGTTCCAGATATTTTACTTTCTGGCAACCATGAGGAGATAAAAAAGTATCGTGAGGTGGAGTCAATTAAGCGCACGTTACAGCGACGTCCTGATTTATTTCATGGTGTAGATATCAATTAGTTCGGCTAAATAACTCTGGACTTAAAGCACATGTACGGGATATTATATTCTTGAACCACATTTATATTTACAGTGATTGTTTGGTTCAATCTTTATTTTACGTGTATTAATTATGGATCTTAATCAGCTCATTGAAATTGAGCCAAATGATAAAATTGAAGAATTCAGCCCCGGCGATACAGTTCGAGTTAGCGTTAAAGTTACGGAAGGTAACAGAACAAGAATCCAGAATTTTGAAGGGACTGTCATCCGCAAGAGAGGCGGAGGGACAAATTCTACGTTCACTGTTCGCAGGGTGAGTCAAGAAGTGGGTGTGGAGAGAACATTTCACCTCCATGGCCCTAATGTAGATGCAGTAAAATTACTTCGACGAGGCGATGTTCGAAGGTCCCGGCTATATTACCTGCGAGGTAGATCAGGTAAAAGAGCTAGGATTAAAGAGAAGCGTTAATTAAAGCAGACCTTTTCTGTGACGCTCAAATTACTATTTAGAAAGCGTCGTATTGCAATATTCAGAACAAAAGCAGTATGTAGAAGTCGCTGTGGATGTGCCTACAGCGCGGCTTGGTACTTTTAGCTATTCCGTTCCCGATCATCTGAATGTAAAGCCAGGACAATTAGTGAGAGTACCGTTTGGATCCAGACGTCCTCAAGGATTAGTGCGTTCTTTAGTACCATCTCCATCTGTTCCTCAAACAAGAGACGTTATTTCAGTGGTCGATGCCGAACCTTATTTGGATGAGATTCACTTAAAGCTATCTGATTGGATATCATCAAATTACTTATCGCCAATTTTTCAGTCAATATCTCCAATGCTTCCACCAGGAGTGCGAACTGGTAATAATTTAAGGATTGAAATTAATCCTGAATTGTCTGGACTTAAAAATCATAATATCAATGAACGGCAGCAAAAGCTTTTATCTTATATATCACAAAATAGCCCATTAACCGTCACCCAACTAAGAAAATCTTTTGGGGAATCTATTGGAACTCATATAAAAACATTGGAGCGTAAAGGTTATTTGGTGCTGAAACCCGTGAGGGAATCACAGACTGTTAGAGAGTTAAAGGTAAAACATATTAGGCTTACTTCAGATGGTAGATCTTTTGATATTTCCGGCAGTAATGCTTTACAAAACGCGCCAAAGCAAATGCAGTTATTTGAATCACTTAAGACAGAGTATGATGCTATTAAGTTGTCAGTAGCTCGTAATACATTTGGGGATTCGGCAGTAAATGGATTGAAAAATAAGGGTTACATCGAAATCTTTTTAGTGGTGGTTTCTAGAGACCCACTTGCAGGTATCGATTTCCCAAATCCAGAGAATATTAACTTAACTAAAGCACAGCAGGTAGCCGCTGGTCATATAAACACTTCTATAGATTCACACGACTATAACTCATTCTTACTGCAAGGTGTAACCGGAAGTGGCAAAACAGAGGTCTATATAAATGCTATAAAAAAGTGTATTTCACAAGGTAGGAGGTCAATTGTTTTAGTTCCCGAAATCGCTCTGACTCATCAAATAATAAGTCGTCTGGCTAGTAGGTTCCCTAATAAAGTAGCCGTATTACATAGTGGCCTAACACCTGGAGAGCGGTACGACCAGTGGTGGAAAATACGTCGTGGAGAATATCCAATAGTAGTTGGATCGAGGAGTGCAATTTTTTCACCACAGATGGACCTAGGATTGATCATTATAGATGAAGAGCATGAATGGACTTATAAGCAAATTGACCCAGAGCCGCGATATCACACTAGAGAGGTTGCAATTAAATTAGCTAAACTCACAAATGCAACCTTGGTAATGGGAAGTGCTTCGCCTGATGTTGATACCAGGTATCGTGCAGATGCAGGAGTACATAAGTTGCTTGTATTGCCTGACAGAATTTCTCGATCCAAACAGGGCTTAACTGAATCTAGAAATTTGGCTGAAGTTGAAATTGTAGATATAAAACGGGAATTGAGACAAGGTCATGATCATTTTCTAAGCAGAAAACTTTTAAGCTCCCTCGAAGACTGTCTAGGGTCGGGTAGCAAAGCTTTACTATTTATGAACAGACGTGGATCGGCATCGTTTTTACGTTGTGAAAGTTGTGGGCTTGGTGTCAAATGCCGTCGGTGTGATATACACATGACATATCATGAGACATACAAGTATAGAAACGAGCAGAAGAAGGAAGCTTTAATATGTCATCATTGTAATAATAGACGTAATGTGCCTGATAAGTGTTTAGTTTGCAAAGAAGGTAAATTGAACAAGTATGGAGTCGGCACGCAGGGTATTGCGTCATCCGTTAAGTCCTTATTCCCGGCTACAAAAGTAATAACTTGGGACAGAGACACTTCTAAAAAGGCTATTGATGTTCAAAGTCTCCTCGATGATTTTGAAACTCCCGGACCTGCGGTTTTAATCGGTACACAAATAATTGCTAAAGGCCTGCATTTTCCGGAAATCACTCTTGTTGGCGTAGTATCAGCTGACTTAGGGCTATCAATTCCAGATTTTCGAGCGAGTGAAAGGACTTTCCAGTTAATTTGCCAAGTGGCAGGTAGGGCGGGAAGAGGTAAACTTCCAGGCAAGGTGATTATTCAGACTTATCAGCCAGACAACTATGCTATTGCATGTGCTGCAAGCCAAGATTTCGAATCTTTCTATAATACCGAGATTGAATACCGAAGAAATCTAAAAACACCCCCATTTAGTCGTATGGTGAAATTAAATTATTCCCATTCGAACAGTGTGTTTTCAGAGAAAGAAGCTTTAAGGGTGGCTGATTTTCTCCGATATCAAAGGGATATCCGTGGAATTTCAAATATAAGAATTATGGGTCCAACTCCAAGCTATCCATTTAAATTGCGGGGTATATATAGATGGAACATAAATGTTGCTGGAATTGAACCTAATAAATTTTTGGAAGACTTGCCACTGCCTCGTGGATGGTATGTGGACGTTGATCCTGTGGGACCATAGAATCTGATATGGTGATGATATGACGAAGGCGAAATACAATAATCTCAGTCCACAAGAAAAATATGTAATAGAAATGAAGGGAACCGAACCGCCATTTTCGGGTGAGTACGATGACTTTTATGAAACCGGCACTTATGTATGCAGGAAATGTAATGCCGTTTTATATGACTCTATTGATAAATTTGATGCTAGGTGTGGGTGGCCATCATTTGATAAAGAAATACAGGGCTCAGTTACAAGAACTCCTGATCCAGATGGATACAGGACCGAGATTACCTGTACTAATTGTGGGGGTCATTTGGGTCATGTCTTTGTTGGCGAGCAGCTTACATCAACAAATACGCGTCATTGTGTAAATTCGCTTTCTATAAGATTTTTAAAAACTCCAAAGGCTAAATCTTAATCGTTGCTTAAAACGTAACTTAAGTATTGTTCTTTGTGTGAAGATCATTTAGTAATTGCAGATTCACGCTTTCTAAAGTTTTAACTCTTAATATACTATCTGAATCGGACGCTAATTTAGATTCTCCTCCATCTATGTATATGCATGGAATCTTTGCTTTCTGTGTGGACATGACTCCAGTCGGAGAATCTTCAATTGCAATGCTTTCATTAGATTGTAATGATGTCAGCTCCAGGGCTTTTAAGTACGGGTCAGCATATGGTTTATGCAGTTCAACATCTTCCATCGTGACAATCGAGTGGAAACTTTTGGTAATTTGATGCTTGTCTAGAAAGCTAAGCACATAATTTGGCGTGCCGGAAGTTACCAAAGCAATTAAAACACCGTGGTGAGCTAAAATTTCAATTAAAGATCGAGCGCCTGGCATTAACTCTAATGTTGATTCAACCAGTTTATGAAACACAGATTCTCTTTCGATAAAGAAATTCTCTATATCTTGGATACCATACCTCGCACAGATCCTTTCAGCGGTACCCTTCACTGTTCCTCCAATTAGATCTTTTTTATCCGTTAATTCGAAAGAAATACCACGTGAATTTAATACCAATTTCTCTGCTTGGAAATGTAAAGGTTCCGAGTCCACTAACGTGCCATCAAAGTCAAAAAAAACACCTTTAAGCACGGGTTTACTTTCTTTATATATCACTAACGGCTCTCACTTAATATTTATAAACTAATAAAAGGCAACAGCTTTGGACGGGTTGTCTATGAGCATTAAATTTATATCTTTGTTAGAAAACCCATGTTTACGTAATCTGGGGATTATCTCGCTAATGATGTAATCAAATCCTTTTCCACCATATTGTTTATAATGCGGTTTGTAACACACATCATGGGCGATTAATACTTGATTTCCAAATCCATTTTCAAACAGAAATTCAATTATCTCTATTTGAGATGTGTCATTTTTAATTAAGTCGGATATGCCGCGGTACTCCGATGATGAATCTTCGAATGATCCAAAGTGGTCGTATTCAAGAAAACATCCAGTTTCAGCTAAATCCTTGAGTAGATATCTGTTCTCGAAAGCAATACTCAAATGGCCTATTATGATTTTTGATTCGGGCACACCTTCTTTCGCAAGGAGTTTAACGATTTCGTATGGAGACCTATCATCATTTCCTGGGTGTATAGATATAGGAGCACCTGTTTCTACACTTGCGTGAGCCGCCGCAATTAGTATGTTTTTTTGCACTGAATCCATCGGGAAAAAATTACCAATTTCACCAATGATTCCAGATTTAATATCAGTGTCATTCACACCAATAGTTATGTCTTTTACAATCTCGTCAGTTATTTGATCTGTAGTTTTGTCTTTAACGTTGGATGGATGTGAAATTGGTACATAATATCCACTACCCATAATAATATTAAGACCAGTTGATCTAGCAATCTTTGCCAAACCAGAAGGGTCTCTTCCTATACCGACGTTTGTTGTGTCAACTATTGTGTTTCCACCAGCAAACTTAAATTCCTTAGCTTCATTGATCGCAAGGTCAATATCATGAAGATGTAGCCCCTCTTTGTTATATGACCATCTTGCACCATATTTACCGAGTAAATTAAATTCTAAGGGCGCATGAATAAATTTCTTTTCTGATGCTGCTTCAGGTTCATCGAAATAGCAATCTAAATCTAACAATAGGTGTTCATGCATCAAAGTAATTCCCAAATGATGTGTTGGAATTGAACCTAACACTGTTTGCGCCATACCAGACATATTACTCATAAGTTAGTTCTCAACATTTTTAAAAGTTAATATTCGGGCAGGGTTTTTTATGAATATTTTTTGGATTACGTCATTGTCTAGTCCCATTGATAGCATCCTGTCAGATATATTGGTGACTAAGTGAGCGTAACCCTTTCCACCATATTTAATTCTCTGTACCTGAATGCAAACATCTTGTGAAACTAACAAGCGATCCTCAAAGCCGAGGTCTACTAAATTCAAAAGACTTTCCAGTCTGTCGTTGTCATTTTGTGCTAATGCTGGCTTATCTTTATAAATCATAAGAGAGTCTTCAAAAGATCCAAAATGATCATACTGTAAGTAACAGCCAGTAGATCCAAGTTCTTTAACTGATTCCCTATCTACCATAGCCATACCCAGGTGGCCTATAACTATGTTATCCGGGGCAACTCCTTCGTCCAGTAGTATTGTCATGATATCCAGAGCTCCAGTATCGTTTAATGGAGGATGGATCGTAATCGGACAACCAGTAATATTACTGGCTTGAGCCGCAGACCGTAGGATACGTTCTTGCATTTTATCTATTGGGTCGATTAACCCGATTTCTCCAATAATGCCACTTTTAATACCAGTGTCTTGTACACCTTCAGTTATATCAGAAACGGTTTCGTTTACTAGTTCATTCTCAGTTTTTGATTTAGTTCCTTCAGGATACGACAGCGGTACATAGTATCCTGATCCCATCACAATATTGGTGCCTGTTGCTCGTGATACCAACGCTAGGCCTCTTGGATCTCTGCCAATCCCTCTACTGGTGGTGTCAACAATTGAACTTCCACCTGAAATCCTGAATTCATTCACTTCTGAAATTGCATCATCTATATCCGTTAATTCTAGAGCGGTCTGGTTAATATACTTTTTAAGATGCATCTGTCCAATATTGTTGAACTTGACAGGTGCATTAACCCAGGCGACATCAGAAGCAGTTTCAGGTTTAGCTCTATAAGCATTTAAACTTGATAACACGTGTTCGTGCATAATGGTGACACCCAGGTTCTTAGGTTCGATTCGACCTAATACCGTTTGTATTGTGCCAGCTTGAGTAAGTTTAGGAGTGTTCAAAATAAAAATCTTTTATTTGTTGGCTCGATTTTAGTGTCATAGTAAACACAGGTCAATCTAAAAAGTCAGACAATCTGACGAAATGGTAGTATCCTTGGGAACCAACTTTAATAACCAGATTTTAAAAAAAGTATTGGTGTATAAATGAAACATAATCAATCTGACCCTCTTATACCAAATTCTGCTCCTGAGATCAGAAATAAGATGCTCGAAGCAATAGGAATAGCAGACGTGGATGATATATATACATCTATTCCTAAAGAAATTAGACTTGATAGATCATTGGATTTACCTGAACCCATTAGGTCAGAAAGTCGGTTGCGAAGGCATGTTGAAAAAATACTGTCCAATAACCGAAACACCCAGGATAATATAAGCTTCTTAGGAGCTGGTTGTTGGCAGCACTATGTTCCTGCAGTTTGCGACGAAATTGCGCAGCGAGGTGAGTTTGTAACAGCATATGGAGGTGGACAATTCGGCGATCATGGTAAGTGGCAGGCCGTTTTCGAATTTCAAAGTTTGTTAGGTGAATTGATTGGCATGGACGTTGTCTCTACGCCCACATATGATTGGTCAGCTGCGGCAAATAGTGCACTGTTGATGGCCTGCAGGTATACCGGTAGGAATGAGATTTTAGTTCCCGAAACCATGAGTTCCGATAGATTTGTACAGATGCAAAACTTTGTGAGACCAGTGGCCAGCATAAAAACAATCAAAATGGACTCTCATACAGGTTTAATGGATACATTGGACCTTAAATCTAAAATTTCCAGCGAGACTGCCTCAGTATATTTTGAAAATCCTACATATTTAGGAGCAATAGAAACTGGAGCTCATGACATAGTTGATATTGCAAAAGCTAAGGGCGCATTGGCAACTGTCGGAGTAGACCCTATTACTTTAGGGATAATTTCACCTCCATCTGAATATGGAGCAGATATAGTTGTAGGAGACATCCAACCGCTTGGTATACATATGTATGGCGGAGGTGGACTTGGTGGCTTTATAGCGAGTAATGATGACCCCGAATTGATAGCTGAATATAACGCTTTATTAGTAAGCATAGCTCCAGGATTGAGGCCTGGTGAATTTGGGTTTGACTATTCGACATTTGATAGAACGTCATATGAAAAGCGAGGTATATCTCCAGATTATATTGGCACTACGCAATGGTTGTGGGCAATTATTGCAGGGGTCTATCTTTCATTGATGGGTCCTGTTGGCATGAACGAAGTTGGCAAAACAATAATGGAAAGGTCATCTTATGCATCGCGTATGCTGAGCAGTATACCCGGCATAAAAAGCCCAGCATTTCCCTCAGTGTTTTTCAAAGAATTTGTAGTGGATTTTTCAAGTACAGGTAAAACTGTATCAGAAATAAACACTGAACTTCTGGACAGAGGTATTTTTGGTGGTTTTGATTTATCTGATCAGTTTAAATCTTTAGGGCAAAGCTCACTGTATTGTGTCACAGAGGTTCATACCAAAAATGATATAGACTTCCTTGTTCAATCTTTGAAGGAGGTACTCAAATGACACAATCTCATGACAATTATCACGCGGCAAGATGGAATGAGCCTATAATCATGGAAATGGGTAGCGAAGGAGAGCGGGGGTTACTAGTGGATAAAACAGAAAAAGCAATATTAGAAGAAATCCAGAATCCATTAGATTCTTTACCTCAAAATATGCTGCGTTCTTCAGGATTAAAACTACCTCAAATTTCACAGGCGCAAATATTAAGACATTACACCCGACTGTCTCAAATGACTCTTGGGTTTGATGTGACTCCAGATGCAAGCTCTGGAACATGCACAATGAAATACAGTCCTAAGGTTAATGAAGCCTTATGCAGGAATGCATCAGTGCTAGATGTACATCCTCTTCAAAACCCCAGTTCGTTACAAGGCATACTAAAAATATTATTTGATTTTGGGGAGATAATGTGTGAAATATCAGGCATGTATAAGTACTCATTTCAGGCATCCAGTGGCGCCCAAGGTATTTATACTAATGCCTGTTTAATTCGTGCGTATCATGAATCAAATGGAGAGGGTAATCAGCGTGATGAGATTATTACTACTGCTTTCTCTCATCCTGCGGATGCAGCGACACCTTCAGTTGCAGGTTTCAAGGTAATAACGCTGATGCCAGGTGAAAACGGATATCCAGATCTCCAATCTTTGAAGTCTGTTTTATCTGAACGTACAGCTGGTTTGATGGTAACTAACCCTGAAGATACCGGACTGTTTAATCCAAATATACCTGCTATGGTTAAAGCGGTTCAAGACGCCGGAGGCCTTTGTGCTTATGACCAAGCCAATGCTAATGGATTATTCGGTATAGTTCGAGCAGGTGATACTGGATTCGACTTATGCCAATTCAACTTACATAAGACGTTTTCAGCCCCGCATAGTGCCCAAGGGCAAGGTACAGCAGCGGTCGGGGTTTCAGAAAAACTAGCGAAGTTTCTTCCTGCTCCAGTAGTAGATTTTAATGGTGCTGAATATGTTTTGGATTATGATCGTCCGGAAAGTATTGGTAAAATTCGTAGCTTTCTTGGAAATGTACAAACGGTTATAAAAGCCTACGCTTGGGTAATGTCTTTGGGGGCAGATGGATTAAAAAGTGTCTCTGAAACTGCTGTACTGAACAACAATTATTTAGCGGCTAAATTAGCTGAGATTAAGGGTTTAGATCTTCCTTGGAATCCTAATCTCAAAAGGATTGAACAGGTTAGATATAGTTGGAGCCAATTATGTATGGATACTGGGTTAAGTACTACTGACTTGGCTCGTAAAATGTCAGATTATGGATTGCAAACATACATGGAGAGCCATGTGCCAAGATTAGTTGATGAACCAATGACACTTGAACCAACAGAGTCATTGTCGCTCGATGATCTACATGATTATGTTTCAGTGCTTAAGAAAATATCAGATCAAGCTTATTCAGATCCTGAGAGCTTAAAAGGTGCACCATACAAGTCTGCAAGCGACCAGTTGCCTCAAAGTCAATTCAATGATCCTGAGACATGGGCCATGACATGGAAAGCGTATAAAACTAAGCGCCAATAGTATTACAATTTTAATGTGAAAAAGATTAAAAATACACTTGGCTTAATTGTAAATCCAATTTCTGGTATGGGTGGACGTGTTGGCCTTAAAGGCACTGATACCGCTGCAATAATTGCTTCTGCTGTTGCATTGGGAGCAAAACCAGAATCTACAATACGAGCAACGACATGTCTTAAAGAAATACGCAGTGCATTACCGGAATCTATTGAGGTTATATGCCCACCCGGAATTATGGGTGAAAAAGCTGCACAAGAAGCCGGCTTTTCACCTGCAGTTTTGCCAATAAATATCCCTGATGACACCTCAGCTGAGGATACACGTGTCGCAGTTGCGATGATGGTTAAAGCAAAAGCTAGTCTGATTTTGTTTGCTGGAGGTGATGGTACTGCTCGAGATATATATTCAGTCATAAAAGACAGGATACCCGTTGTTGGAATACCTGCTGGAGTAAAAATGCATTCAGCAGTTTATGCGACTACTCCTAAATCCGCGGCACGTCTCGTAGGTAATTATTTTGCCTCATCGGATTCGAATTTAAAAGATGTTGAAGTAATGGACATAGATGAAGATGCTTTTAGGAACGGTCAATTATCTGCGTCACTCTATGGGTACATGAAAGTACCTTTTGAGAGAAGATATATTCAGGGAGCGAAATCCGGTGGCATAGAAAGTGACGAGTTTGCAATGACTGCGGTAGCTCATGAGATGTCACGTAGAATTGAAGAAGATGTTCTTTATGTTCTGGGACCTGGCACCACATTAAAGGCAATAGGGAACCAACTGGGAGTAGATAAAACTTTGTTGGGAGTGGACCTGTTTCAAAATGGCAGGCTAATAGCTGAAGACGTAACTAACTTACAGATCGAAGAGATGATATCCAATTGTAATAATCAGGTAAAAATTATTGTCACGCCTATAGGTGGGCAAGGTCATATTTTCGGTAGAGGTAATCAGCAGATCAGTCCATCAATTATAAAACGGGTGGGTAGAGAGTCTGTAATCATTGTGGCTACCACAAATAAACTTACATCATTGAATGGTAGACCCTTTTTAGTAGATACTGGAGATCCTGATGTTGATCAATTGTTATCAGGGTATATTCGAGTAGTAACCGGTATAAATATGGAAAGTGTGTATCGTGTCTCTGATTAATTTTTTAAAGTATTCATAAATCTTTCCAATGCATTAATGTGGCCATTAACAGTTTTTATTTCTGCACGCATTGTACTGAATTGCACGGCGGTAATTTCTGGTACCTTTGACCACTCATTAACTTCATTTGCTGCTTCTTCTGGTGTTTTACCTTCCAGCTCAACTCTTACCTCTACACCGATTTTGGTCGGATCGCGGTCGGCTTCCAATGCAGCTCTTCTTATTATGTCTAGTTGACTTAGACCGTATTTATCATTAGAAAAAGCTGGTATACCGAGTTTAGCAGTCCGTGTGCTAGTGTTTGCAAACCAACCATCAGCCATTCTGCCCACTCTTTGGAGTACAGGTTTTGCGCCTCCTCCCAACCATATTTCTATTCGAGATCTATCAGGTAATGGGTTGATACCTGCATCTGTAATTCTGTGGTGGTCAGTATTAACATTTACAGAGTCTTCATTCCAAAGTTGGCGCATAATGTTAATTTGGTCCTCGATTTTCTTTCCTCTTGTGTTAAAGTCATATCCAATAGCTTCAAACTCACTTTTATTCCATCCTGAACCAACACCAAGTCGAATCGTTCTTTTACTTAATTGACATAAGGTAGACACTTGCTTGGCTACCAAAGCAGCTTGCCTTTGTGGTAAAACCAAAATAGAAGTAGCAAACCCCACCTTTTTTGTGACTGCAGACATATAACTCATCGTAATTAATGGTTCGTGAAATGGGTGGGTATGATCATATGGACCCTTCCAACCGAATTGGCTTTTTGCATTTACACCAAGGATATGGTCGAACATCGCTATGTGATCATATTTCAATGCGTCAGCATGCTCGGCCCAAGTTTTTATGTCATCAGATTTTGATCCGATTTCTAATTGTGGGAAGACGGCACCTATTAACATTTGAAATTTTATTCCTTACAAGTGTGTGTATCTATTTTTTAATACATTCCAAGATTCCCAATGAGTGATTTCTTTCACCGATTTTCTTTTTGGCTGAGACCAACTTCCATTAATTGGGTAACCAAAAGAGATTATAGCCATTGTTAAGGCGTTATCTGGGAGATCAGGGAGGATTTTAATTTGAGTTTCATCTGTAAAAGAAAATACGTTCAGCAGTTGTCCTCATTAGTTTTTCTTTATCACTTTGGTTTATAAATGTAACGTGATCACGAATTACAGAAACTTGGTCTTCATAACTTTCGTGCATTAGCGCTGGAGGCGCATCGCTAGCCCACATTAAGCGGTCTGGACCATATGAATCATATACCTGTTTAATTAATGGAATTAGGTCATGGTGAGGAGGTTTTTTATCTCCGAGTGCATAAAAGGCGGAAACTTTAAGATAAATATTTTCATTTTTTGCTAAGTCACATAGCTGATCAATATCTGACTGTAATATCGTTCCGTTAGCTCCTATTCTCCCTAAATGATCAATGACTATCACGGTGTCTGGATGTCGATTACTCATTCGATCAATTTCATTAAAAGCATCAGAATTCACTAAGCAGCTTAGTGCCTGTTTGGTTTCAGATGCTGTTGAAAACATGAGGTCATAACCAGGTGTCTGAAGCCAGGAGGTCACATATCGATCTTCGGGTACTATCCTAAAACCGGTTATTCCTTTATTTAATAAAGATTCCATTTCGTTTTCTAAATTACCCATGTTTGGGTCAATGTACCCGGCGCCTCTGAAAGTTTGAGGATATTTATCTATAGTGTCGATTATGTAACTATTATCCGCACCATAAAATGACATTTGTACTAGACATATTCTCTCAATGCCAAAAGGCGCCGACATGGAAATTATGGTTTCCGGAGGAAAATGTTTGGGATTGATTTCGATCTTACTTGCGTCTATACCACCAGGTATAGGATAGCTCGGATGGCGTTTATAAGTTTTCTGATCTTCAGTCCATATATGTACATGTGAATCTATAAATTGCATTGGCTTAGTAGTTCCATTCGGTTTAATTAGTTTGTATTTTACAGTGAACAAGTAGCTTGTTCATGATTCTACTTTATTAAAGAAATATTGGAATGCAACAAGCTGGATAATAGCAATTGTGAGTGTTTAGTGCCGATTTAAGCTAGACATCATGGGTTGACAAAAATGTTAACGCCTTGTAAATTACTTCGATCGAATGACACGAATTGCGTTGTTCGGGGTTTGCGTCGTAAAAAACTCAAACTCAAAGATAGATATCCGTACATATCAAAACCAAAAATATGGAGGAGAAGATTATGAGACGGTTTTTAATACCAGTAGTTCTTCTGTCGGCATTAATTG
>CENY01032297.1_pt1 | contig 26156 bp, 18 predicted proteins | sample 356181 | NCBI WGS metagenome assembly CENY01 (sample SAMEA2619840, study PRJEB7988) | marine metagenome | isolation source: saline water (ENVO:00002010), including
CCCATCGAGAATGAATGAGTCACCTTCTTTGAGCACCCGGTCAGAATTACAAGGAGGAATAGCCTCTAGAGTTTCTTCACTAGCCCAAATAGGGGCCTGGTAAATCTCTGAGATACGCTGTAAGTCTCCAATATGGTCCGGGTGTCTATGTGTGAAGATCGTGGCAGTAATCGAACTGCCGTCACCAAAAATCTCCTGAACTTTGAACGCCAACTCCTCAAATCCCTCCTCGTCCTTAGCAGCCGGGTCGACAATTACTCTCTCACCACCGCGCTCTCCGAGGATGAAACAGTTTGTGTGTGTGGCCGGCGGGAGTGTGTCCGTGGGTATCAACACACATTCGACGCCCGGGCCGTACTCGAAACGATGTCTTCCAGTAGGCGGGTCTGCAGCGAGGGCATCGCAAGCAGATTGCAAATCACCTTCATTTTCTATTGCCTCAACAAGGTCACGTGCTAGAGTAACAATTGGAGGAGGAAGTCGAATCTCGTTTGCTTCCCAAGAAGAAATTAGGTCGATCGGCCTCCACCAACGAAATTCATCGAACTCAGAGCGACCAGGGGGAAATGTTGGGGTTACTCCAGGGTCTCCGGTTGGGACGTGAAAGAACAGGTTGTGGAACCTAGCAGGGGCTTGTGGAGGAGTCGTTCTGTCGGTAATAACCTCACAGTGAAACTCTTCACAGGTCAATACTCCTGACTCCATCAGACTTCGCCAGTTTGCCTTATCTGCACAAACTTCAGCGCGAATATCCTCGTTAACCTCTGACAATCCTCCTTTGCCATCAGGAACCACTCCAAGCTCCTCTACCATCTCTCTCAGGAGGGCAAAAACTGAGACTCTGTCATGTCTGTCTTGCAGCCATTCAGGATGAGATTCTGCTACCGCTCTATCCACCTCACTAATCGCCCCTCCGGGAAACGACCAGACATCAGGAAAGGCAGGCAATTCGGACACCCGATGTCCCAACAGTATCTCGTGACCTCCCTGACGTTCTCTGCTGAGAATCACAGAGGCCGAGGGACGAGGAGGCGCTCTCTCGGATTTGGGCATCTCCATACCCTCTGGCAACTCTCCCATGCACTCTCGACGAGGTACGACGCTTCAACCTCGCTACAATAACCATTGAATACGTAATCTAACCTTCGCCGAACATGGACTCAGTGACAATCTCGAATACCAGCACAAGCACCGGCGAAAGGACACATCAAGTCGAAATGCCGACCTTCGGATTAGGCGTCTATCTGATGGGTGAGCCGGGAGAGTGTAAGAATTCTGTATTGTATGCGCTTGAGCAAGGATACAGGATGATTGACACCGCAATGGCATACGGGAATGAGGACGAAGTAGGACAGGCCATCAGAGAGTCAGGAATTCCAAGAGAGGAGATTTTCGTAGTCACCAAACTCCGACGCCCTCATGCCAACAGTTACGAGGAGACTATTGAGCGATGTCAGCAGAGTCTGGAGAACCTCGGTCTTGACTACATGGACCTGTATCTGGTACACGCTCCTCCGGAGGATCCAGATGCCAGAGCACCAGTCTGGCAGGGCATGGAGGAGTGCCTAGCCAACGGATGGGCCCGCTCAATCGGGGTCAGCAACTACGGAGCCCACCACCTCGATACAATGAGATCCTATGCTAGCGTGATGCCATCGGTAAACCAGGTTGAGATTAGTCCATGGCTGCAAAGGAATGCACTGCGAGCAGCAATCAGGGAAGTTGGAGCAGTACCAATGGCTTACTCACCATTAGCCAGAGGGCACAAGGTAGCAGATCCGGGAATATGTGAGATAGCCGAATCGGTCGGTTGCACTCCTGCACAGGCTGCAATCAAGTGGTGCTTGGACGCAGGAGCCATCACTATTCCCAAGTCCAGCAACCCAGTGAGAATCTCAGAGAATCTAGGATCTCTTGAAGTCGATTTGAGCGGTAAGGAGGACGAACTCGCAGCCTTGGAGGAGTCGTACGTCTCAGGCTGGGATCCGACTTCGGAGCCGTGACGAGATGAAGCAACCTGAGACTATCGAAGAGGAACTCGCGATCATCGCTGAGGCTATAGATGCCGGAATCGACCCGTTTCCTCCGAAGAAAGAACCGAGTAACTGGGGCAGAGTCGCACTAGGTTGGTTCATGATAATCATCATGGTGAGTTGGGTCTCACAGTTGCTATACCGCTCTCTCTGACCGCTTAATCCAAAAGAATCGCCACGATTATTACATCATACCTCTCTCGAACAGCATGGAAGGAGATGAAGGGGGATTGACCCTCGAGTTGGTTTTCAAAGCAGCAGGAATAATGGGAGTAGGCGGGGGATTATTGGGGATCGCCATGCCCGATATGTGGGCCGACAATGTCGGCTGGGTGATGACTGAGGAGTTGGAGAACCTGTCCATGTGGATAGGTTTCTGGTTCATCATGTTCGGATTATTGATGTGGAATCTGCCCAGTCTGGCCGCAGATAATCTGTCTACTTGGGGCAAGTACGCAGCGGGATTCTTCGTAATCGCACTAGCTTTGAACATCTACGAGATTGCCTCGGGAGTGCACGAGTGGGACCAGACTTTGCTGAATACGGTTCCGAACGTGATTTTTGCTGCGCTATTCTACATGAAGTCACAGTAAGACGTTGATTGGTAGTCCCTCCCGGATTCGAACCAGGGTCATGGCATCCAGAGTGCCATATGATGGACCACTACACTAAGGGACTAGCGAGCGACGGAGTCGGATTCGCTATTTCAACGAATCCGACTTGAAAATCAAAATCAATTTCCTCTGAATCCAGAGTTAACCTTGTCTAGTGCCTTTGCACTCGGTCGCAGTTCATGCTGACCGAGTTCAGAAAGTGGGGTCTCAGTGAGCCCGAGAGACTCATCTGCAGTCTGTAAACTATCATCGTAGTATAGCAGACCAGTGACATGTTTATTCTCCTGTTCGGCCCTATGGATTGCCGCTAGAGCCGACACGGGGTTTGAAGGATCATGCTCGTCACCCACCGTCTCTAGACGCAGAGTAGAACCATCGAACATCTGGATGTCGTCGTATTCGCCCTCTGGGATGTCCACCTCCTCTATTGGAGTGAAGTGAGGAATATAGTCAATCAGGTGCAAGACCTCATCATTCCCCTTGACGTAGTTGTAAGACTTGTATGATTCATCATTGTTAGCAAATGTCACACACGGAGAAATGACATCTATTACTGCCATTCCTCGATGACCCATTGCTGCTCTAATCAGTGCAGTGAGCTGCTTCTTACTACCTGAGAACGAGCGAGCGACGAAACTGCACCCCAGATTAATTGCCATCGCACACAAATCGATTGGGGGCTGCTCATTCATCGTACCCTTCTTCTTCTTGGATCCCTTCTCAACTGTAGCACTGTACTGCCCCTTAGTCAGACCATATACACCGTTGTTCTCGATAATGTAGACCATGTCGAGATTACGCCTGATGGCGTGAATGAATTGGCCTATGCCAATGCTGGCTGTATCTCCATCTCCCGAGACGGCGATGAATGAGAGACTCTTGTTGACCATACTTGCTCCAGTCGTAACTGAAGGCATTCTGCCATGCACTGTGTTGAATCCGTGACTCTTGCCGAGGAAGTACGCTGGAGTCTTGGATGAACAGCCGATCCCACTCATCTTGGCGATTCCCTCGGGAGGAATTCCATTCTCCCATGCCGCCTGGATGATTACGTTGGAAATCTGGTCGTGCCCGCACCCTGGACATAGGGAAGACTTACCGCCTGTATACTCAGACTTCTCAAGATCTATTACATTGAGTTTCATTACACTCATACAGTCACTTCCAATGTATCAAGAATCATATCCGCATACACACGTGCGCGCGGAGGGATTCCATCGGTGTAGGCGACGCTATGCAGTTTCGGGACGAGGTGAGATGGCAGCTCCTTGCGCAGGATTCCGTACATCTGGCCGTCCCTGTTAATCTCCAGCACTATGACCTTCTGATGCCTCTCGATGAAGGCCTCTACTTCGGAGTGGTATGGCAGTGCTCTGACCCTGCAGGTACTGACTGACAGTCCCGTTGCCTCGAGCATATCGTCAATCTCAGTAATCGAGTTCTCCATCGAGCCGTAGTAGATGACGCCGATTTGCTGCTCTTCCTCTTCTCTGATTACAGGTTCTGGCAACAAGTCCCTTGCACCCTCGATCTTCCTCTTCAGACGGGAGATTGTAGCATAGTAGACATCAGGGTCCTCAGAGTAGATTCCGTCCTCGTCGTGCCCGGTACCTCTGTACAGAATTGGGTCGAGCCCACTTCCAGGAAGAGTCCTGTATGGGATCCCGTCGCCATCGACATCTCTGTACCTGCCGTAGTTCTCTACTGCATCCATCTCCTTCTGGGACCGAAGCACCTTGCCTCTGTCCATTGGGGAATCGGGATACTGGAATCCAGAAGTTGACCAGTAGTTCATTCCTAGGTCCAAGTCGGTGAATCCGAAGACAATAGTCTGAAATCTCTCAGCATAGTCAAAGGCCTTCCAACCATCCTCGAAGCACTCATCGACAGTTCCAGGGATTAGCACAATGTGTTGAGTATCTCCATGGCTGGCCTCGTAGAGCATCGCCAGATCTCCTTGCTGAGTTCTAGTTGGCAACCCTGTAGATGGCCCGACTCTGTTGACGTCCCAAATCACCCCTGGAACCTCAGCGAAGTACGCCAGCCCAATGAATTCGGACATTAGGGAAATTCCCGGTCCACTAGTACAAGTCATTCCACGTCCCCCGGCCCATCCAGCACCAATCACCATACCTGCAGCAGCAAGCTCATCCTCGGCCTGGATTACAGCACAGGTGGAACCACCATCATCTGCCTCTCTGAGATCTGGCAGCCACTTGATTATCCCCTCGGCCAGAGATGACGATGGGGTGATTGGATACCATGAGAGCATATTGATTCCTCCGAAGATAGAGCCTAGGGCAATCGCTTCGTTACCCTCCACTAGGAAACTATCCGGATTCTTATCTCGAATTTCGATAGAGTATGGAATCTCATCTTCCCAGTTCTCGGCTGCGTAATCGCGACCCTCGGAAATTGCCCTAATGTTCAACTCAATTGCTTTCTCCTTGCCCTTGAATTGACTCTCGACTGCCGAATCTAGGGCATCCTGATCTATCCCCAGCAAATGAGCCAATGCGCCCACGTAATACATGTTACACATCAGGCGAGCGAGCTTCGGGTTGATGCCCCTGGCCATCTTGGTCATAGGCATTCCAAAAGAGGGACAGTCATCTCTGTCTACTGGCAGTTTTACATCCTCGTTATAGATTACAATCGTCCCGGGTTCAAGATTTTCCAAGTCCTTGACCCAAGTATCTTTGTTCATCAAAACCTGAATGTGTGCCTTGTCACCAGGCGACTGGTAGCCCTTTTCGCTAGCCCTGATGATGAACCACGTTGGAAGCCCCGAAATATTGCTCGGAAAGAGGTTCTTACCACTGACTGGAACTCCCATCTGAAACATAGAGTTGAGGATGATTAGATTCGACGACTGAGAACCAGTACCGTTTGCAGTTGCAATATTGATTGTGAAATCGTTGCAGATGCGTTCCATCTTCACATGCATCTCCATAGTCTGACTCGAGTCAATCCCGCGTCGGGCAACACGTCCCGGTGTTATTCCGGTCTTAGCCGTTCCCGTATAAACTCCAGCAAATCAGGATGAGAACTTAATCGCTGCCATTTTCAATGATTGCTGTTTCCCCGCGCTATGCCCATCCCCGAGACTCTGCAGAAAGCATGGGACTCTGCCCATGAATCGCTAAAGTCAAGTGAACCCGAGAAGGCGTTGGAGATTCTGCGCTCCGAAGCATGGGATTCATGCGAGAACAATATGCAGAAAGCGCGTACATTGAGATACGCAGGTGATGCCGGGATGATGCTCGGAGAGATGGATACTGCAGGCCAGAAGCGACATTGGCAGAAGGCCCACAAGAGTTACCGAAACGCCCTGAGTTTTGATCCCAAGGATAAGGAAACTCGCCGCAATATGAACAAACTGGCCTCAATGATGGACGAACAGGCGATTTCACTAGGCGTCGGCATGCAATTTTTCGATGAGGGCAACCCTACTCCCATAGGCCTCGTAGCGATGCTAGTTGTTGGAATGGTGTTGCTGGTTTCTTTCAAGATGATTTCAGATTGGTTTGATGACTCAGAAAACCCCGTTGTGACTCTGGAGATTTCCTATACCCCAATAGACTCAAGTGAGAGAGTTACTGCCTTTATTGAAATTGAATTGTATCAAGATGATGCCCCTCTTCACGTAGAGAACTTTCTTCTCCTAGCAGAGAGAGCTGAGTACGACTTCACTCCCTTTCATCGGATCATTGATGACTTCATGATTCAAGGTGGAGATTTTGAGAATCAAGATGGTACTGGAGGCTATACTGCAAAGTGGTACGGGTACTGCAATGGGAAAATGTATGACAGCACCAATACTAGGTATACATCAGACTCCTGTGCGGAGCCAAGTTGGACACTGCCTGATGAGGCAGACAACGGACTTCTGCACGAGCCGGGTGTCCTTGCTATGGCAAAAACAAGTTCACCAAATACCGGCAGCAGCCAATTCTACATCGTCCCAGAAGACAGTACTCCGAGCCATCTGGATGGAGTCCATACGGTATTCGGAAAAGTCGTCAATGGCATCGATCATGTAACAGCGATTAGCGAGGTAGCTACTGACGGCAACGATCGACCTCTCGAAGAGGTCCGCTTAATTCGTGTCACCGTGAATAACTAGACGTTCACGAGTAGCAGACCTCTTTGAGTCAACTTCATGGATGCAGCCCATGCCGCATCACCATAGGTGATGACTTGCCTGGCACACTACCCTTCGATGCTCTTTCAGAATTCGAATCTATGGACGGCTCGAAATCTCGTTTTGCCGACATTGGAGCACTAGAACGGAGTGGGAAATGTAATTTGGCTGAGATGCCAGTTTCAATTCGAATACTGTTGGAGTCTGCTTTACGCAAGTGCGATGGCTTCCTAGTTACAGAAGAAGATGTCATCCGCATTGCTTCATGGACTCCTGATATGACTCCCTCTGAGATTCCATTCAGTCCAAGCAGAGTTATTCTACAGGACTTCACAGGAGTCCCGGCAGTGGTTGACATTGCTGCCCTCAGAGATGCGATGGTGGAGATGGGAGGAGATCCTGACAGAGTTAATCCTCAAGTCCCTGTCGACCTTGTTGTCGATCACTCCGTACAAGTCGATGTATCGGGCCTCTTTCCTAATGCGAGAGAAAGAAACCTGGAGATTGAATATCATCGCAACCTAGAGCGCTACGAGTTCCTAAAGTGGGGCCAGCAAAGTTTGGACAACTTCCGCGCCGTTCCTCCCGGAAGGGGAATCGTTCACCAGGTCAATCTAGAATGGATTGCAACGGTTGCCAGAGAGGAAAGCGGCATCTGGATGCCAGACACTCTAGTCGGGACAGATTCACACACTACAATGATCAATGGACTTGGGGTTCTTGGTTGGGGTGTCGGTGGAATTGAGGCCGAGGCAGTCATGCTGGGACAGCCAATTTACATGCTACTTCCAGAGGTAGTGGGCTTTGAGTTGAAAGGCAGCCTGAATCCTGGTGTTACAGCCACGGACATGACACTGCGCGTGGTTCAAATGCTCCGTGAACACGGCTGTGTGGGCAAGTTCGTAGAATTCCATGGCTCGGGACTGGCTAATTTGAGTCTCCCAGATAGGGCAACCATAGCAAACATGGCACCCGAGTATGGGGCTACCTGTGGATTCTTCCCAGTAGATCAAACCACTCTTGATTACATGCTGCTTTCAGGGAGAGACTCGGACCATGTCGAGAACGTCAAGAGATACCTAGAGGCTCAGGGATTATTCAACACTGAGACAACCCCTGCCCCCCAATTCACCTCCTCTCTATCTCTGGATTTGTCCACTGTCGAGCCCTCGCTAGCCGGTCCAAAGAGGCCCCAAGACCGTGTTGATTTGTCAGCAATGAAGTCTCACTGGCGCACTAGCCTCAACGCTCCTGTAGGACATCAGGGGCATGGTGTCGATACTTCTCGTAATGGAGACAGTGCAGTAATCAAGGGGCGCGATTGCGACCTGAAACACGGAGATATCGTAATCGCTGCGATTACCAGTTGTACCAATACCAGTAATCCCAGTGTAATGGTCGCAGCGGGCCTTTTGGCCCGCAAGGCAAGAGAAAAGGGGTTGTCAATCAAGCCATGGGTCAAGCCTAGTTTAGCTCCTGGAAGTCGTGTTGTGACAGAGTATTTCGATGCCGCCGGCTTAACTGAGGATTTGGATGAACTCGGCTTCAGCGTGGTTGGATATGGCTGCACCACTTGTATTGGCAACTCAGGCCCTCTTGACCCAGAGATAGAATCGGCGATAGATGAGGCCGACTTAGTAGTTGGTAGCGTATTATCGGGTAATAGAAACTTCGAGGGCAGAATTCATCAGAAAATCAAGGCGAATTACCTCGCCAGTCCTCCCCTCGTTGTGGCATATGCTCTGGCCGGTAACCTCGACATCGACTTCTCTTCTGATCCGATTGGTCACACACCTGACGGAGAACCGGTTATGCTAGCAGATGTCTGGCCAAGTGATGACGAGATCCACTCAACTGTTCAGAGTGCAATTGGGCCAGAGATGTTCACAGAGCGTTACTCCGATGTACTCAGTGAACCTCGCTGGGATGCTATTCCAAGTAAAACCGGTTCTCTGTTTGATTGGGATGAGAACTCCACCTATGTCAGACTACCATCATTCCTCGAGGGAATTAAGAGGGCACCTAGTCCAATCCAGTCAATCGAAGGGGCCCGAGTTCTGGTCAAAGTTGGAGATTCTGTGACTACTGATCACATTAGCCCCGCTGGGGCCTTCCCAAACCATGGCCCTGCAGGCCAATACCTCATCTCTAGAGGTGTTGAACCTAGAGACTTCAATTCGTTCGGAAGCCGCCGAGGAAATCACGAAGTCATGGTCAGAGGGACATTCGCAAACATCCGGATGAGAAATCAAATCGCGCCAGGAACAGAAGGAGGCTTCACCACTCACTTCCCTACTGGAGAGGTCACATCAATCTACGAGGCAAGCACCCGATACCAAGGGGACCAGACTCCACTAATCGTCCTCGCTGGCTCACAATATGGGACAGGAAGCAGTAGAGACTGGGCTGCCAAGGGCACTCTGCTTCTTGGAGTCAAAGCCGTTATCGCAACTTCCTTTGAGAGAATCCACAGATCAAACTTAGTTGGAATGGGCGTTCTGCCCCTAACTTTCGCACAAGGTGAGAGCGCAGAATCACTCGGCCTAGATGGAACTGAGTTGTTTGACATTCCTGCTAGCGCCGAACTTGAGCCCATGTCCAAAATCACCGTCACAGCCACTAAATTAGATAACAGTGAAATAAAGTTCGAGGCAGTTGTCAGACTAGACACTCCGGTGGAAGTTGAGTACTACAGGAATGGCGGGATACTGCCCGCGGTACTGAGGAATCTGGCCGAAGCATGAAAGCCGCCGATACTGCGGAGAGGATAGAGGACGTAGCTATGGAGATGCGCGGAACAGTCAGATTCAGATTTCGCTCAATCGAGCATGACGTCGACGTACTACTGGAAGGAGAGGCCCGATGGGTCGAACAATTGAGGCAGGAAATTGAATTATCTGGTGATGTTGGAGTACTGCAACCTCTAGCCGCGAGATTCTCTGAATCGGATGAGTCTGAACCAAAATCAGCAGTCGGTGATCACGTCTCCGAACCGATATCCGAAGCGGATAGTGAGGCTGTCCTTCCGGGCCCACCTCCTGACCCCTCGAGGATACCATCTGTAATCAGAAAGATTGGCGAATTCGACCTTGAATCGAGCATGACAGAACTTGGTGGAAGAGAGAGTAGCGAGCCCGACATGGTTTCTATATGCGAGATACTCGATGAGTTGGAGGAAGAAGTTGAGCCACTTTCTGACACAATGTCGGGCGATCCACTTGCAGAGGCATGGATTCAGTTACTGCTCACTTTGGTTGTAAGGGAGCATGGCCATACATCTCTACCTCTCAGCTCAATTGAGATGGCTCTAGGTGAACGTCTTAATCGAGATGCGGCCGAGTTGCAGATATTCCTAGACAGACTCTGGTTAATGGGCCGATTAGAGAGAATACATGGGGGTGCGGAGACGGAATACTCTCCGAATCCCAGTTGGATGCAGTCAACTTAGACCAGAAGAAATGACTTGATTCGCTATTCAACCCCAAAGGGGTTGCTAAACTCATCGGGGGCGAAGGCATAAGAGATGGCCGAAACTCGGAGTGAGCATGTTGCATACGTCTGAGTCCGCCCGAAACCGAAACAGAGAGGCCCGTAGAGCCTTGATGCTGGTCATGTTAATGCTGACCTCACTGATGGTATCCCTAGTCCCAGCAGTGAGCGCCTCGCACATCACCCAGTACGCCGTTCAGAGAGATCCATCACACCTCTCTGTTGGTGACTTGAATTGCGATAATCACAACGATATTGTCGCTGTAAGCGAGATGGGACACTTCATTTCTGTACTGTATAATGACGGCTCAGGCAACTTCGCAGACAGACAGGATGTATTCATCTCAAACAACGTCTCACAGCGCGCTGGATTCGTAGATACTGCAAACTCGGTGGATGTCGAAGTCGCTGACATAGATGGCGACGGTGTAAACGATTTAGTTTACTACCAAGAGAACATCAGATTCGTTGGAGAAAGTTTCGTTCGACCAGGCAATCTAACCACATTGTGGGGGGACTGCTCAGAGAGAGTAAACCAGTGGGGTAATTCCGAGATTACTGTCTCGAACCCGTATCACGTTGGTATGGAGGTAGGCGATCTAGATGATGATGGAAATGACGATATTGTTCTGATTACAAGGGACGCAACTGGGACGAACCAGTACATCCAGGTATACCGGGGCCCAGACCCAACGCTATTGACTAACCAACAGTCAATCCCAGTCCCGCTGACTAACGGAATATACGTTGAATCCCGCTTAGGTCATTGGGGAGAGACGGTTCAGGGGAGTGGCATTCCAGGAGGTAGTCTAGGAGATTGTGAAGATCTGGACTTGTGGCTACTAAGAACTCCTCCATTTAACACCGGAGTAGGAGTTTCAGTTGGACACTATGACAACATGACTGTTCTTGAGTTCGACTGTCTGACCAATCAATATCCGAACCCACTGGATGCTACTGCCCAGGGTGTTCATGAGTTCAAGCTCGACGCCGAGCACAACGATCCCCTATACGGTATGGACATCGCCGACACGAACGACGATGGCGAAATCGACATGATTGCTGCTGTAGACGGAATTACTGGTAACATATCTTATGCAACTAAATCTGGAGGAAGTTGGAACACTCAGAACTATGTCTATCTGGGCGACTATCTGGGTGCTGACATCACCATCGTGGATGTCAATCAAGATGGCGAGGTCGACTTCTTCGTCCCTACAGAACTGACTCTGACCAGAGTACAAGATTCTGCGGCTCAGAACCAGACCTATCTATTCCTGGATAATCTCAGAGAGATTAATTCAGTTGAGATTATTCTGGCCGATCCAAACGGGCCCGGGTACCTTTCCTCTCTCTCATTCGATGTCGGGCGCAGACCAACTATGGCTATCCCTGGCCAACTAGCCGGAGGAGAAAACAGCGCCTATGAGATTATTATCGGACAGAAGGACTACTCGTACAGATTCGCCAATAATGCGATGTGGCTGGACACTCAAGGCTGGGCTGGCGCTGGAGACTTCCTCTCAGTACTGACTCTGGACAACGAAGATGTCGGAATTACGGAGGTCACCGTTGCTCCTGCAGCCTACAACCCCTCTACGGGCGAGGTTGATGTTGGAGAAGGAAATAGATGGGTCAACGTCACTGTCAAGAATACCGGACTGAATCCACTCAGTGGTTCCATAGATGTGGATTTGGAAGTCAAGGAAGTCCTTGGGGGATCTGACACGACAGTATATTCAAACGACTTTGAGGGCAATGTAGACAACACCAATTGCCCTAACTGTGCATTCTCTAAGAACTCTTACACCGGCATGTATGGCGCCGGAGCTTCTTCCTGGCACATTGAAACAAACTCAACAGCTGCAACAACAAACGTATCTTGGTACGAAGCCGACAGCAATCCTACCAATTACTACTGGGCAGGTATGGATTATGGCGGTAGCAATGAGAGTGATTCTGGTTACTTCAACAACATGGATGAGGCACTAATCCTTGAGAATGTTGACCTTACAGGTGCAGATGCAGCATTCATGGACATCTCTGTAATGTGCAGCGCGGCTTACTTTGAGCTATACTTGGCTGAGCAATACTCGGTTGTTGAGAGGTGGCTATACGAAGACTCCTGCGGCATTGAAGTATGGAGTGACGGCAACGGTTGGGAATCCGTCTTCTTCAACGGAGGATGGGATAACGAGCGCTATTTCAGAATTCTATACCAAGGAGTAGACCCCGAGTATAACACATACAACGGTAACAACTTCGCAGCCACAGCTACCGGCTGGTTGAATTATACTGAAGGTGGAGGGACTTCAGAAGATCCAAATGAATTGGAATCAATCGATTTGACTCCGTATGCAGGACAAGTAATCGACATCCGATTCCGATTCCGAAGTGGACTTATTGGGTCAGTGGGGCCCGAAGGCTCTTCTGATGATTCGGGACTTGATGGATTCGCATTCGACAACATTACTATTCGTAAGCGCGATGTAACATTCGGAACCTCAGAGATTGTCAGCCAGACTCTGAACTTCAACAACTTCGCTGCGGGTGCTTCTGAGGAAGTCAGCCTGACAGCAGATTTTGTCGACAACACGACTTATTTCATCAAGACTGAGTTGACCAGTCCAAATGGATTTACTAATATGGATGATTTGAACGACGAAATCCGATTCCAGCTTACCGTAAACAACCTGTTTGACCCCTGTCTAGCAGAGGAGCATTGGGTGGATTTGGAGAATGGTGTTCGATACGCTTCTGGAGATCGTGATATCAACGTAAAGGCTGAGAATTGTGGAAACACTGTAACCGACTTTGAGTTGGAAGCATTCATCCAGAATGCTGAGCCCGATCTTGTCGCAATCGAGGACTTCTCTGGCGTCGACCCATTGTGGTCCGATGATGGCAACGCCAATGGTAGCAGAATCGATGACTCTACAGGCTCCAATGACATGCTTCCTCAGAATGTAGGAATATTCAACAGTCATGCATACTGGTTGGGAGATCCGAGTAACGGCTATGGTGATGATTGGAACGAGACTATGTCTCTAGATCCAATTCCTGTGGCGGCCTCTGGGGCCGACTTCACCTACTTGACCTTCGACTACTACGCTGAAGGAGACTACCTGAAGGACAGTCAAGGCAACATTCTGGCTATCCGTGATGCTGCCAATCTTGAGATTACCTGGACCAAGGATGGCGAGGTCTACGAGGGCGTTGTGTACGGATCTTGGACCGATCTCAATGAGAATGGCATTCAGAACACCAACCCGGAGGATCCAAACTTCCACCGCTGCGAAGACTTCGACCTCAACGGATACGATGAGGTCGAGTACTTCGGAGACCACTCGGACAATATCAACTCTGTAGTTTGGTTTGACTCCGAGAATATCATGAAGTCAGTAACAGTAGATATGACCCATATCGTAATTCTGAATCGCACGAGTGAGGATACCTCTGAGTGGAGAGATGAGTGTACAACTCTCTCTGGCTCCGAGGTCACCTTGACTTGGAGATTCCAATCGAATGATGACGGCGTCAATGGAAATGCAGGTTTAGCAGGTTTCGCTATTGACAATATCAGAGTTGAGCAGTTCACCTTTGAAGACGATGGCTCTTACACTGTCAGTGTCACAGGATTGGACGCTTCTGAGAAACAGGTCGTCAATCTAGGGACGCACGACTTCCAGAGTGGAATTTACAAGATCGATGTGACTACAATCTACAACAACACTGACCCTCTTACAGCTTGGTACGATGAGGATGAAGTCAACACAGCAAATAACCACTCTTCGATTATCTTTAGCATTGCAAGCGCAGACATCACTTTGCTACAGCCAGATGTCCTCGAGTGCGTAGCAGACATCACTTACGAGTGTGTTTATTCTACCAATCCGGGAGGTGCTTCTGCTCACGACTTCGCCGTTCCACTACTGAACGGCGTAATAGCAGGAGAGTACACACTGACAATGAAGATAGTCGACTTGGAGACCGGCCAGACAGTTTACGAGCAAGCAAGCGAGAACGGTCCATTCGATTTGGCACCTCACCAGAGGGCACAGGCGAATTGGACTTCTCCATACAGTAATTGGTACGATACCCATACCTACAACATAAGTTTCCATGCTGAGATATTGCAAGAAGATGGATCGATGGAACCATCTGGAAACGATAGATTCTTCGAGATAATGTTCTATGACAATATCGACGTCGCCATCTTATCAAATCCAACTGATCAAAACCGCCTTCAGAGCGTCAAGATGGATCTTGAGACAATGGGCATGACTTACACGCAATTGCGCATGGATAACTGGGATACCTACGGAACTCCTGATTGGGTTGAGCACTACAACAAGGTACTCTTGCCGTGGCAAACAGACTACAATGTCTACTACGGCGACTATTACGAGTTGATGGCACAGACGAGAGAGAGTGACGGCCTCAGTCTAACCGAGACTCTAGAGGACTACATGACCGGCGGTGGTACTGTTCAGATGCACCTAGGGCCATACCGAAATGAGTATCAGCCAAACAGACTACCTTTCGGAATGGACATAGCAATGAGAAACCAAGTCAACTTCACTGTCGATAACAGGATTCTACACACCAACATCACCATTGTTGATCAGTTCCACCCGATTCTGAGCAATGTCGATCCAATCGCATTCAGCGGAATCAATGGAGGCTCGCATGTTGCTCTGGCTGGCTTAGATACTGCACAAGTACAGGCTACTCAGATACCACAGGTTTGCGGCGGCAGAATCAGCGATCCTACGGGAACATTCCACACTCTGATTCGAGATACAGACTATGATTCTCAATCACTCCTCTCGTTGTGTAACCGAGGAGCGGGAGGTCTTATTGTCACGACTATAGATGTCGAGAATCCAAGTGTTTCTGAGGAGTTTGGAGGCGCCACCATACCACTACTCTCGAATATGCTCGCATACCATCTGACCCCATATCCGACGGACTTCGGAATCGCGGGAGAGAGCTTCGACCTAACAATCAATGGTGAGACTCAAGCAATTGATACAGTGACAGGTGCTTATGCTACGAAGTACATTAAGAGTAACTCAGATCTTGATTTCAGCTTCATCACTTCCGTCGGAGGAATAGTGGCCGATTGGACTCTAGAGTCTGGAAACAATGACTCAGTGACTGGTTGGGATGGCATGTTAATAGATGCAGGAGAGTACAGTCACACTCAGCAAATTGATCCTTCAATCCCAACTCTTGGCAGCTTCTGCGTTGGCGACTCGACGTCTGAGCAGGGTTGTAGAATTGGTGCTGAGTGGTTGCTAACTCTGTACCTGCACGACGATGCTGGACATACTAGAATGACCTACATCCGACTAGTCACAGACGACACTCTTGCTGACGAGTATAGGCCGATGGCAGAAGCTGTCATGGTTGATGATGCGACCAGTAGTGAATACGTCACTCAGGATGGAACCAAGACAGTTGCCGGTGTTGATTGGCCAATATACAGAGCCAGGCTATCAGATACAGGTGACCTGAGCATTTCATTCGATGCAAGTGCGAGTTACGATCCTGATGCTCCGGAGGGACAGTCAGGAATCGAGCTCTACGAGTGGAAAGTTTACTTCGATTATCCATGGGACAGCGCTGAACCAACTCTGGAGGGCCATGTGTTCCAGATTCCAGCCGCAGCCGGGGGAGAGGAGTGGAACTATGTGTTCCGAAATCTCACTGCTAGTCCGGATGGAAATCTTGAGAATGAGATTAGAGTAGAACTAATTGTCTACGACAAGGCTGGGAAGCAGAGTGAGAAGCACCGAATGTACTTCATAGTCGTAGGAGAAGACTTCGGAGACGACGAGCCTATCGTGCAGTTTACTGACCCGGGCCCAAATGACAACCAGAAGGACCCATTGGTAACAATCTCAGGAATTTTGGTTTCTGGAGCCGAGAACAGTGATGTCGTAATCGAGGTCGCTTTGACTGAAGCGGTACTGGACTATACTCCTACCCAGAAGGCAACTCAGAAGTCAATTGGCAAGTTCAACAATACCGAACCTCTTGCTGACGGCCAGCAGTTCACCATGACTTTGGATATCTCAGATATCTACCAAGAGGTCGGTGTGGCAGCTACAATTTATGTCAGAATCATTGAAGGAGATGGTAGCAGATATGATATTTCACAAGAGATAGCCATAACGCTAGTTCCCGACTTGCCCGATGAAGGCCCAGATGATGAGGGAGACAGCTCGAACATGCTCATCTTCGCTGGAGCGGGCATTCTAATCTTAGTGCTGGTTGTCGTTGTCACTATGGTATTACGAGGACGTGGCAGAGCAGATGACGGTACAGACACCGTCGAGCAGTTTGGTGGAGTTGAGGAGATGGACCCAGTTGAGGCCTACGTTCAGCAGATGGTTGCTTCGGGATACGATGAACAGACTGCGCGGACCTACGCACAGCAGTATTACGCATCTTACTATGAGCAGCAACGTAAGGGCGGCGGCTGACCCGATTTAGCGCCCCTAGACGCAACTTGAAATGCTTGGATATCTGGTGACAGCCATGGACGTATCAGGGCATAGTACTGTGGCCGACCCCTCTCTGTCAGACTCTGGAGCGAAGAAGGTCGCATGGGCCCGTGGCAGGATGCCTGCTCTAGCGGCTCTACGTGAGTCGGCTGAGAATGACCTACCTCTGAAAGGCCAGAGGGTGGCAGGATGTCTGCATGTGACCAAGGAGACAGCAGTCCTGATTGAGACCATTTCAGCGGCTGGCGCTGAGATTAGCTGGTCCGGTTGCAACCCCCTGTCGACCCAAGATGACGTCGCTGCGTGGCTTGCAAACGAAGGCTACGGAGTACATGCATGGTACGGTCAATCCACCGAGGACTTCTACAGATGTATTGACCGAACACTGGACTTCAAGCCCACTCTTACACTCGATGACGGTGCTGATCTAATCTACCGCGTTCACAGCTCCTTTCCCGAACTCGCAGAGGGAATAATCGGGGGAACAGAGGAGACGACAACCGGGGTCCACCGCCTAAGGGCAATGGCAGACGCCGGAGAGTTACTGTACCCTGTAATCGCTGTCAATGATGCTGAAACGAAGTGGGATTTTGACAATGTACACGGCACAGGCCAATCGACCATAGATGGGATAATCAGGGCTACTAGCGTGCTTCTAGCAGGCAAGGACTTCGTAATTGCAGGATATGGGCACTGCGGCAGAGGACTAGCAGTAAGAGCTCGAGGGATGGGTGCAAATGTGATTGTAACCGAGGTTGACCCAATCGCTGCTTTGAGGGCAGTGATGGACGGTTTCAGAGTAATGCGCATGAATGAAGCCTCTGCACTTGGCGACATCTTCTGCACTGCTACAGGAATGAAGGATGTGATTGTAAGCAGGCACTTCGATTCGATGAAGGATGGAGCAATCGTTTGTAATACTGGTCACTACGACTGTGAGATCAACATCACTGACTTGGAGGATGCATCAACAGGCTACACTCAGATTAGAGAAAATAACGAGGCTTTTGAAATGAAAGATGGGCGTACGATTCACTTGCTTGCCAGAGGCAGACTGGTCAATCTAGCAGCAGCGGAAGGCCACCCCAGTGAAGTGATGGACATGTCATTCGCCAATCAATTCCTAGCCTTGTGTAGACTCGCCGAGGAGGGAGGAGATTACCAGAACATAGTCTACGATATCAGCCCTGAGCAGGATGCCAAACTGGCCGCTCTCAAATTACAAACCGCAGGAATCTCAATCGATGAGCTTACTCCCGAGCAGATGGCCTACCTGACTGACTTCAGCGCAGGAACCTAATCTTCGAGTGGCTCCAACTCAGACTCTGACCACCACTCTTCAGATTCCTCGTTATCTTCTGAGATATTTTCCAGCAAGGTGAAATTGGGAAGCTCAGGCTTCCACCTGAGTTGCAATTTATCTCCAACTTCTGCGATTAATTCCAATCTTTCCGCTAGTGCAGGCATTCGATTCGATATCATCGCATTGTACAACTTACTGTATCTGATTTCTTCCGGAATACAAACTCTGCCAGAAGTAGTCTCGTAATCGATTGCCCGATCCAAATCCAAAGCATGCCGGTTAAGTTTGTGCAAAAGGCCAGATGCCAATCTGGTGATGGCCATGAAGCAGGCTAGGATGAAAACGAAAACGAGGAGGAATCCCCAGGTCGAACCTCCAATCAGAGTCATCGCTACTGTACCTAGAAGGAAAACTATTGGAGCGACAAATGTAATCAGGAAGAATGTAGGAGTAATCGGTTTACGCTTCTTCATGTTCTCAATAACTTTCCAGCGAGGATGCTTGGGGTTTTGGGGCCTGAAGATTTCGTCTTCTTCCATCTTAGCAGCTCTCGAGACCATTCTGTTGACGGCCTCCATCTGTGCCAACTGTTCACTAGTTGTGGCTTCCATACCTTCGCTGTACAACTGCTCAAGCAGAGTAGCAGATTCATCGTAGAGCCCCATCCTGACTAGAATGCCGATTTGCTCGATTACTGGCGCCACCTCGTAGGGCGCAAACTCGCGCCTCTGCTGCCACCAGTCCAGCCCTTTCTCCAACATTCCTAGGTGGTCGACTAGCAGAACACCGCCCAACTTCCATGGATCAAATGGTTCTGGGTCGAGTGCGACGACCTTGCGCAGTGCAGCCATTGACTTGGCCGCCTGGCTCAAATCCGGCATCTGCTGACGACCTCTACTTTCAGCTGGAAGCGACCATCGAGCCACTCCCATCCACCCATCAGTATGCTCAGGGTCCATTTCGACTACTCTTTTCGCTGCCTCAAGGGCATTCGCCCTATCTCCTCCACCTTCTGCCTCCAAGGCGTCGAGCCAGACCATCTCTGCAGTATCGGCCACATCGGATGCTACGGCTCTAGATGCATGAATGCTCGGGTGGGTCAACGTCCGCCTCTTCGACCCCTTCCCTGGTTTCTCGGCTTCCATTTGTCTCTAGGATTAGGTCTGCGCTGCCTACCCTTAGTTTTCCTAGATCCCTTTCCTTCTATCGGCTTCCTAGTGTCGCAGCGATTGCATACTTCTCTCTTGGCGAAATTGTGATTTTTGCATTTTGGGCAATTCCAGTCACCAGGCTTCATATTGGGGTTTTCGAAACCCTTTGAATTTCCTGATTTGCGTCCACGAGTATCTCTTCTTCCGCCACCGCCTCTTGGTTTTGGCTGTTCACAATTTGTACGATTGCAGACTTTCTTGTTCGCAAAATTGTGATTATTGCACTTAGGGCAAATCCAATCGCCTGATTTATGCCCACGCGTATCTCCTCTTCCACCGCTACTTCTGGGCTTCGGCTGCTCACAATTTGTACGATTGCAGACTTTCTTGTTCGCAAAATTGTGATTTTTGCACTTGGGGCAGATCCAATCGCCAGATTTCACCGTAGAACTTCTGGAATTCTGTGTCCTGTCCCCTCTTCCTCTATATTCTCCCATTCGTCTTGGTTTTCTACTATCTCGCCTATGGCGAGGTGCGATTTCTACGGGGGAGCCGATGACCTTTGAACCATCAATTCCATCTGCTAGGGGGAATAGGTGAACAAGAGGCTCATCTGCTGGTCCGAGTACGGTCTCGACCTTGCCCAATGTCTGTCCGCCAGTTACACACAGTCTTGCTCCTAGCCTAGGTGCCTTTCCCTCAAATGAGACCAGAAGACCTCCCTCATGGGTCTCTCTCGAGACTCTCCCCTCAAAACTCACGCCTCAGCCCCGCCGCCTTCCATACATGAGGGCTGCGACTACAGCTACTAGGGCCATCGGAACGCCAGCGGCTGGGAGAAGACCCCCATCTTCTCCTCCACTAGGGGGCGGCGTGACTTCGTCGACCTCAAACAGATGAGAGTTGTTAACGGTCTGGGAAACCTGCGAGCATTTGCCCGATGAATCACATCCTTCGACTATCACCGCATGCTCGCCCTCGCTCCACAGACGGAAGTCGATAGCGGGTGTAGCCCAGGAGTTTCCAGTAGTACTGACTGAACCTGTGTTAGAACCGTCGATTGACATGCTGAACGATACGTCCTCGCCGTCAGGATCACTGTATTGGCCCTGCATCGACCATTCCGCACCATCCCAGTTTGAATTGGAAATGGTCAATGTTGGCGGAGAACTCTCTTTGACCAGATCAATATCGTATACGTACTCCATCGAGTATACATTCGAACTCCCCTGAATTCTCACCCAGACATCCACTTCTCCCGGCACCATATTCGATGCCGACAAATCCACAACAATTTCCTCGTCAAAGATCACCGATGCAGACGAGGATTTCTGACCATTCTGAATCAGAGCCAATTCAAGTTGTAATTCAGGCCATTCAGACGTAGGAGTTATTGAAATCGGGTGCGGGTCTGACAGAGTCGCTATAGATGTACCAATTGAGAATGGAACACCAAGATTCCAAGTTCTCTGGCCAGAGCTCTGGTCAGCAGAATCAACTGCCTCACAAGTGACTTCTCCAGGGCTTCCTCGAGGAATCTCAGCCCACAATGAACGGTCTGCGCCCTCACTCAGCTGTAGAGAGGGATCGCCGGTACATCGAACATCCAATTGAGTAACACTCCCCTCGTCTGTGAACCATGATGAGACATCTTCCCACTCAGCCCAAACATGCTGCCCTCCACTTGGCGAAGGGAACCAAGCACCGTCAACTGGAGCCACATCAGCCCACACAGGGGGCTCATCGACTGGAATCGGCTCAGTGGTAAAATCAGCGAACAAATCCTCTCCCAATGGCCAATCTTCTATCTCGGTATCAGGTAGAATTGTGAATTGTAGACTTCCATCAGATTGCTCCTCAAGAGTATAGGAGGAGGAACCATCTCCCAAACAAGTTCCACGAATTGGAGCGGGAATTGGTGACTCCTCCTCGAAGCTTACATCTCTGCCTTCGCATTCCTCCCACATATCTAGGCGTAAATCAGGAGTGACTGGGAAGTTGAACTCTAGACTTGAACGAGTCATATTCGAAGCGTTGAGGACCAGCGTGAATTGATTCCCATCATTCACACCCGGAATGGTCATGGTGGCATTCAACCAAAGCTGGACGCGACATTCATCGACTCCGTCAGAAGAAGGAATCTCAGTATCACAATCTCGATTCTCATCGGGAGTGACCGGGATTTCATCACAGTCGTTCCCGAAAGCGGATGTACAATCTCTAATCTCAGAGTGTCTAGGCGGGACGATGTTGAACTCTTGAATTTCTACTCCGTCCTCCTCCCAGCTGGTGTTCTTCCAACTGACTCCCTCACCGCCTCTGTGATAGTCACCATCCCTAATTCCTATCCTAGTCAAGGTGTGTTCAATGCACTCGCTGGCTAGAGCTCTGAAGATCTCTCGTTCATCGGTCGACAACCAACCATCGCCCCCGTCGTTCGGGTCTATCTCAGCCATGAACTCGTCCATCGTCACTCTGATGTCGTCTGCCAGAGATGCGTTTATCCAAGCCACAGCGCGAACGTCCGCAGACTGCCAACTCGGGTTGATGTCGAAGACGAACTCCGCCTTGGTGTACTCAAACATGTCTTCAAAGGTAATTGAGCCGCATTGATCCTCCAGTGAACCGCCCCCTCCAAATTGTTCCATACGCAGAGACTTATCCTCTAGATCCTCACCAGTCCGACCATCGCCGGGAGAAGCGAGACTCACCATTAGGACAAAGACGAGAGAGAGAGCAACGGCGGTCTGAACCCTCGTCATGAATCTTCTAGCGCAAGTGAGCATGATGATTCTATCGCAATCTTGAGTAATAGTTTAGGGAGGCCTAAACTTGATAACTGGTAGTGTATTCGGATATTTTAGGGTGACCTAAATAATGGTAAAGAGGACTATTGCCGGGATAGTATTAGGATTATTGATTTGCGCGACATTGAGCGGGTGCCTTGGGCCAGAAGAAGAGAAGATTAGAATCGCTTTCAAGACTCAGGATGACTATGACAATCCGGACGCGAATCCTCAGAGGCTAGCCGACTTCATCACAAAGCAGACTGGCATGGAAGTCGAGATTTATCCTATCTCCAGCGATCTGGCCGCTATAGAGGCCCTCAGATTCGGCCACGCCGATATCGCCATCCTTGATGGTGGCTCAGCTTGGCTGGCATGGCAGCAGCATGGTTTCGAAGCAATCCTCGCTGACCAGAAGTCCGACGGCTCGAACTATTACACAGCCTCTGCTTGGGTACTCGATAGTAGCGATATACGGACATTAGAGGATCTCGAAGGAAGAGATTCGTGCCACACCGGCTGGCTCAAGTCAGCCGGGATGCTGATGCCGATGGGTTACATGATTGGACAGGGTATCGTAGAAGTCTCAGGTGATGAGGAAGACATAGACAGCCTGAGGACTACCATAGAGAATCACTTCGGCAACGCCTCAATTCCAGCCAGCGGTGATGTCTACTATGGGTACGGAGGGGCGTTCCGCTGCATGACTGAAGGCCACGGCAACGTTGCATTCGCCAAGACCACATCCTACGAGGACCACTGCGAAGGTAACGACTGGTGCTTGGGTCAATCCGAGTATCGGATGCTGGAACCAACCTTTGGACAGGTCCCAAGTCACTCTGTGATGGTAAACGGAGATTCATATGGTAGCGAGAAGACAGAGTCGATTACCATGGCCTTCCTAGCGTTGAATCTTGATGTGGAAGGCCAGTCCATTCTCGAATCGGTACTGGGGACTCCCAGAATCTCAGAAGTAGATACGGAAAGCCATCTCGGCTCGTACAGCGCTGCCATCAGCAGCATCCCGGGAATAGCCGCTTACTTCGAGGACAAGTATGGAGATTAGTGAGGTCGCGTGTCGGAGCAGATTCTCTCAATCAGTTCTGCGGATATCGGATTCAACGATGCAGAATCTCTGATAGAAAGTGTCGAACTCAGTGTAGACGAAGGTGAGATAGTTGGCTTGACAGGAAGGTCAGGAATAGGCAAGACCACTCTAATCCGCACCTGCGCAGGTCTGATACCAAATCTTTCCGGAAGCATCAGGTTTGCCGGAGAATCATTGGATAGCAAGACCTGCGGAGATATAGGCCTGATACCGCAGAGACTGGGTCTGATTCAGCATCAGACCGTCGGGTACAACGTGCTTATGGGAGCACTGCCAAGAGCGAAGTGGTACCAATCTGTCTTCTCTCTGCCATCCGCTGAGATGAGAGAAGCTACTCGCAAAGCAGTTGAAGTGGTGGGATTGCAGGATAAGATTCTGACTTCCGTAAACTCACTATCCGGGGGCCAGCAGAGACGCGTCGCAATAGCGAGAGCCATGGTACAGAATCCGAGACTGTTGCTAGCCGACGAGTGTCTAGGCGAATTAGACGCAGAGACGGTCAAAGACATCATCAATCTGCTGAGGAATCTGGCCGATAGTGGGACCTCCATTCTCATCGTCGACCACAATCCAGTTCGAGCGAAGACATTCTGCAATCGCGTTATGCAACTAAGGGGCAAGAGACTGGTCGAACTGGGTGATGATGAGCAGGATACTACACCCGCTCTCCCTGTCCTGAGGAGGCCTGAGAATGAGTGACACACCAAGAGTAGTCCAGATCTTCCTCAAGCGACCCATGATTAGGGTGACATTGGTCGTGCTAATCTTGTCTGCCCTGATCACTTCTCACTTGCAGATTACACTGTCCAGACTGGGCGATGCCTCCTCCAACCTGAAGGTGATATCCCAAGAGGCGTGGCCCCCTGACTTCTCCGTTCTGACCGACAGGGCATCATGGGTCTACCCTCCCTGTGATTTTCAGACTGATTGGATGTGCAGCCCGGCTGTCGTTGGGATGACTCAGACTCTCGAGATTGCATTCCTTGCCACAGTCCTAGGAATGATTCTATCCCTGCCTCTGGCGGCCGCAGCAGCGACTAATCTGGCACCTCCGATACTGGCCCAGTCAATCAGGCAACTGCTGGCCGCCCTTAGGGTGCTACCATCCTTGATTTGGGCCCTAATTTTCGTGATACTGGTGGGAATAGGCCCTCTTGCTGGCGTCCTGGCTATGACGATGTATTCGGTTGGGTATCTAGGGAAGTTACAGTACGAGGCCTTGGAAGGAGTCAGCCGCGAACCACTGGAGGTGGCGCGTACCATGGGCCTGCCTCGATGGCAGGTGGCCCGGTTCTTCGCCATTCCAGAGGCTGCCAACTCGTTGCTAAGCCAGATGCTGTTCATGTTCGAGTACAATGTAAGGCACGGTTCAGTGGTTGGGCTTGTCGGTGCGGGAGGGATTGGCTGGTACATGCAGTACTACTTGGAACCGTTCAAGCTCTACGACAGGGTACTTGCACTGATTATCGTGATGTACGTCGTTGTGATTGTAATCGATCAGGTCTCCCTTAGAGTAAGAAGCCGATTCATTGACGATGAGCCGATGAGGCCGAGGTGGAAACAGGTCTTCCTGCCTTGGACCGACGGTTAATCCAGATATTCCTACGAAGAGTCGTCAGCCGTGATTCTAATCGCACCCTCATCATAGTAGATGTGAATGTTGTCACGAACCTTTGCAGTCAGGGAGGCCAGCGCCTCGTAGACTTCTTTTTCTCCGACTTTGAACGCATCAGCGGCGCGCTTTGTGGACCAGGGGACCTCGACGAAGTCAGAGGCTGAAATCCACTTCAATAGACGCAATTCGAACTCGGTGAGGTCCTCAAACGCCATTTGCTTCAGCCCTCGAGAGTGCAAAGAGGCAATCAATGCTTGCCGAAATCAGCCCTGATATGAGTCGACCATTGCACGAACGGCTTCTTCCACTGACAAGTCACCATCCAGAAGCCCCTCTAGGGCAGCGATGAATGGAACTTCGATTTCCATTCTACGCGCTCTGTTGTTGAACATCCTACATGCACGAACTCCTTCAGCGACCATATGCATCTCACCCTGTGAATCCTCTAGTGAGAGCCCCGAACCCAACTTCTCACCCAAAGTTCGATTTCTACTGCGTGGACTGGTGGAGGTCACGTACAGGTCACCGATTCCGGCGGGACCAAATGCTGTACTGGACTCTGCCCCCATCGCTTCGAGTAACATTATCCCCTCGCTGAATCCAGATAGAACTAGAGCGGCCTTGAGATTATCTCCTCCTTCGGGATGTAGGCCATCAACAAGTCCGCAAGCAAGCGCTACTGTGTTCTTGAACGCGCCCCAGAGCTCTGCGCCCATTGGGTCATCAGCGGCCTTGAGAATCAGATTGCTAGTAGACAAACGCTCTGCAATTCTGTCTGCTACACTACGGTCGTGACATGCCACTAGAGCAGTAGTCATTACACCTCGAGCAACCTCAGGTGCAATTGTCGGCCCAGTCATTACGACGACTGGATTTGATTTACCAGCATCTTGCAAACGCCTCTCGATAGCATCCGAGATCATTCCCGAACCACCTTCTTCAGAAGGAGCGAGACCCTTGGCCAAATCGATTAGCACGTGAGAGGGCCTGAGGTGAGGAATCAAGTCGCTGACAACGGATAGAATCACTCCACTCGGCAATGCGAGCACAATTATTTCACATTCCGAGGTAATATCGGAGAGTTCCATGGTAGCCTGCATCTTTGGAATAGGATAGCCAGGCAGATACTTACTGTTCTCGCCGTTGGTCATCATGGCTTCATAGACTTCCTGCTCAACAGTCCAACCAAGCACATTGTGACCATCTTCGCACCAGGCGTATCCGAGGGCTGTGCCCCAGTTGCCAAGACCAACCACTCCTATCCGTGCCATGTAGGCAAAGGGCCCGACCTGCCCGTTATGACCCTATGGGGGGGTGACCAACCGAGGCGTTGCCTTATTGATGTAAAATCCCCCGCGCGGTAAAGAGCAGGGGTACCCGAGTGGTCAAAGGGGCTGGGTT
>CENY01039471.1_pt1 | contig 26111 bp, 9 predicted proteins | sample 356181 | NCBI WGS metagenome assembly CENY01 (sample SAMEA2619840, study PRJEB7988) | marine metagenome | isolation source: saline water (ENVO:00002010), including
GTTTGATTCTAATTATACTAGCCATTTCAGAAATTTCCTCCGTTGATATCTAAGTTCTGAGCAGCACCAGGAGTCAATTCCAACGTTGTATCAAATTTTTTTGTCAAACCATTATAAACAAGAACCATACCATTTTGTAAGGTTCCAGAGACATTCACGTCACTTAATTCGGTTAATGATAGAGTTTGAGCACCTGCAAGTGAGGATATCACTTTTGTTGCGTTTTGTTGCCCAACTCTGACTTTGATATCTGCCATCTAAGTTAGCGTATTCAGATCTAAAAAGTATTTATATTTACTAAGACGTTATCTTTGAAGTAAGTTCTTTTAACAAAGATTTTAACTCTGCAAGTTCTTTTTTCATATCATCCATCTCTGCCCGTTTGTCAGAATTTACCCTTCTAACATTGATGTAATTATCATAAGCAGCTTTATCTGTATTGATGATAGCGTTTGACTCTTCATCTCGATACAGATTATCGTGTCCTTCTACTTTTTTCATAATTTTTTCTTCTGTTTTGGATATTCAGAGATTAAGACTTTACCTGATTTGATAAAGTCTTTACTTTTATCTACTTTAACTACCATTATGCTAATGCGATTGCTCTGTAGTCTTGTAGCTTAACTGTTGCTGACTCATTAGTTGAACTCATAACTATTTTAATTGTAAATCCAATAAATGGTTCTAAATCATTAACTGAAAAACGATATTCATTAAAACTTTCATCATCACCACTTGGACTCACAAAAGCATCAGGTCTACCATCATTTTTTGAAACATCAATAATCTCATCTCCAAATCCATCACCATCAGTATCCTTCATATTTAAATGACCAGGAAATGCTCTGTATGTTGAACTTGTATTAGATGAATCTGCAGTAAATAATCTATAGAAGACTCTAAAATCTGCCTCTGGTGGAACATTCGCTCCAACAATCACTTTTAATGAAGTTGCTGGATTATCTAATTCAACTGGTTCAGTCACGAACACTGAACCGTGAGGATCATCAATCACTCCTTTGACACGAGAATCTGTTGCATAATTTGCAGAACCAACTGGGTTGTTAATTTTGTTTCTACCATAGATAAATGTAGCATTCTTCATGTCTATTGCAGGTGATAAATTCTCATCAAGAGTTGACATATTAACGTTAAATTCAATAGACTTTTGTTTAGGGAAGAATGTAAGTTTATCTTCATTAATTGTAGAAGCAATCAACCTTGGAGTTGGGAAAAATGTGGTCTGGAATAGTGTTGCTGGTTCGTAACCTTGATCTAAGAATGATATTTCATTTCCATCAGCACTTGTACCACTAATAGTTCTTACTGAACTATCAATAGAAGTAAGTGTGCCAGGTGTAATGAAGTTAATTTGAGGATCAAATGAACTGTATTGATGGTTTTGAGAAATAGCAACATTTGAACCACCAAATGCTTTTTGATTTGTAAAACATAATAATTGATTGCCTGTTCTTGCAGAAATAGCAGATGTATTTACCTCTAAGTAGTAAGTATCGACATTTGCAGCATTTACTAATGTTTGATTAGTTGGAACAGTAAAGAAAGTATTGATACCAACTAGTGGCATTCCCGCTACTTCATATACTTGAATACTAGCACCTTCAGGGTGAGTAACTGGTTGTGTATTTAAAACACCTCTTGTTAATGTTAGTTGACCTACACCAACAACATACTCGACTATTTCTTCTTCAATAAGAGCTTCTCCACTATCAACAGTTATACCACCAAAACTTGTGAATGGTGCAGTATTTGCTATTGATACAACAGTTCCATCAGCAGTTAATTCAGAAGTTGTTTGAACAATTGTAGTATCAGGTTCAACATTGATAATTTCAACTTTATTTGTTGCTCCGTGATGAGCGTGATTAGGTTGTGTTACTTCAAAAACATTACCAGTAAATAAATCACCTGTTACAATTGAATCTCCATCGACTCCTACTGATGTTAGAGTTTTAGTAACATTATCAACCCCATACCTTACGATTTTATGACCGTTAGTAAATTTCTCACCCTGAACATCTGTTAAGAATAAAGTATCAAGAGTTGCATTGATTGCGATTACTTCAACTTTAAATCCTCCACCTCTGGTTACTTTAACACTATCATTGTCAACAGTTAAAACTTCTCCTAATTGATACCCAGAACCTACACTTGTTATATTAACACCAGTGATAACTTCATCAGTGACAGTTATCGTTGCTTCAGCACCTGTTCCTGTGCCAGTTAATGACTTTAACGGAACTGCAGTAGTGCTACTAAATGAATAACCAGTACCACCAGTTACAATTTCAACTCTTGTAGTACCTGTTGAAGCAATAGGTGCTCCTCTTCCTTCAATAATACCTGTTGTAAGTTGATCTTCAGGTGTGGTAGTAGCATTAGTTCCATTATCTGTAGTAATCTTTCTACCCACTGGATAATCTGCACTGGCTGGACTTCCAGAAAGTGTAACTTTTATCTTACGAGGTAATGATCGTAATGGATTATCGACAAGATTTTGAGTATTTAAATTACCAGGTTCAATTGGTGTGTTATACATTGTAACTGTACCAGATTCAACAAATTTTGCTTTACGTAATTTGAATGTTAGATCTTGATTCTGGCTCGGTGTCCAAATAGTACCATTCTGTGATTTAAATAAACTACCACCAATGTATTGTTTAGATACAACTACATTCTGTACATCAGGTAGAGATGTGGTTCTAATAGATTTTTCACCCATAGTTGATACCCACATCGTGTACTTGTCAGAAGATGGGCATAAGAATATAAGTGCATATTCTTCATCTGGTGGTAAGTATACTGGTGATGGGAATTTGATTGTTGTTGGAATCGAAGCATCATTTGATATGTTAATATCATCGGGACTTAAAACTATCTCAGTGAAATCCTGTACTAAAGTACGAGTTGGAATTCCTAACTCCATAGTCGCTAGTTGTACTGTAAGTTTAGCAGTCTCATCTTTTGATGCAAAATATACATCAAAGGATGTTAAAAATGCTCCTGTTTCATTAACTGTGAATGATTGTGCTAAAGGATCTCTCCTTCCTCTCCTTCTTCTTCTCCTCCAATTTCTCCTTCTCCTTCTTGGTAAGGTTGTTCTCGTAACTTGTGTATTTCTCTTTACAACATCTCTTGTATTAACAACAACTTCATTTTCTCTTGTTGGTGGTTTGGGTGGATTTCTAAGTTGTACAACCTGATTAGTTTGAGTTATAACAGTACCAGTACCAAGGAATGTTCCAGTAGCACTACTTGCTAATGGTAAATCTGATGGTAATGGAATTGATCCGTCAACAGTTGATGTAACTTTGAATGTTTTCGTACCTGAAGTAAATAATGTAGGTGGTGCTGGTTTTTTATTAGCGTCTCTGAAGAAAAATGCTCCAATAACATCTCCCCAGTTATCTGAAAATAGTGTTACATTTGTTACTGTTGCAATTGCACCACTAGTTTTTCCAGTTAACTTTGCACCTTTAACAACATATCCGAAATATTTTTCTAAGTTTGCTAGTCCTATGACATCACAATTAAACAATCTTGATGTTGCAGAATAAGTTGATGATGGTGCAGGTCTTGAACGATCAAATGGATCAACAACATATTTTTCAAGATTAGAATTAGGAGAACCTAAACCTGCTTGAAATTCAGGTCTTGCATCATCTCCTATCTTATGATTTGGTGCTTGAGATCTTATCAAACCTATTCGTTTACCATTTACAGTAACCTGAACATCTTCAAAATTAGCAAAAGTACCTGAAGACATTTCGATTTCAAATACTTTTGGTACTATATCAGGAACTCCACTATCTAAGAAATGATAGTGTTTAGTAAATGGTTTTAATCCTGCTGCTTGGAAATAAACATTTCTAGATCTCATATATGGATCAGCAGCACTTGTAATCTTTGTGCTTTCTACATAATCTCTTTCTTTTGCTGAACCTCTTAGTTTGTTTTGGAAAGCTGTTTCTACTCTTCTTGTAACTTTTTGTCTTCTTGTCGTTGTAGTTCTTCTTTCTATTACACCACCATTTACCCAACCACCAAATATTCCAAATACTTGAAGACCTGGTATACGTCCTGAACGTCTTAAAGCATCAAAAGTTCTACCTCTCATAAACCTTGTTCTTCCATTTACCCTTGTACGGGTGCTTCTACTTGTTCTGACTTTTCCTTTTTCTGTTTTATCTGAAACAACTCTTGATTCCTCTACCCATCTATTACCAGTAGATTCAACTCTTTCGTTATTGATGTAAATAGTTCTTGACCAATTATCTGATGGTGGATCTAATTTTATCAATCCGTGGAAAGCGATAACATTAAATGGGTTTACATTTTCAACACCTGTTGCTTGTGGATTTTCAATCCAATCTACTTCTTCATAATCTAATGTAATTAAATCACCAGTTTTTTTACAATTGGTATCAAATAATTTTAAATTTGAATTTAAATCAGCTGTGGATATATCAATTCCAGTATCGAGAGCAAGTTCGGGATTCATTGACCAGAAATCAACCGCACTTATTAGATGTTCGTTATCAACATCAACATCACATCTAGAACCACCCTCTGGGTTAAAATCGATGAATGATCTATCCTTGAAATCATTAACAACAAAACCAGTTTTAAATCTATCTAAACCATCCTTATCTCTTACTTGGAAAGATTTTGTATCAAGTTCAAGTGAACTTAATGATGTCATCTCTTCTAAATTTTCAATTCTTTTTTCCAATGCTGCTATATCACGCATTGTGAATCTACGATTATCCTTTAATATTATGGTTGGTTCAGTTTCAACGCTATACAAATATGGAGGCAAAGTAATTTCTGCAATTTCCATAGCATCAGAGTTAACTGCTGGTGGCATTGGAAACTCTGCAGACTCACCTTGTACTACTTGAACAGTTTCATCTTTATCAATAATTAATTTGTCTATTCTCCCTAGATAATATCCATATCCCATCAATGAACTTTCATTTGGAGTGATAATGAATGGATTTGTTGATTCAAAAGATCTGTTTTTAAATGCGAATGGAGATCCAGAGGTAGTTTCTGGATTAAATGGACTCACTCTTGGACGGAAATCAAGAATATCTGATGCAGATACACCACTATTCAAAAGTGGAATATCTTTTGAATATCTTTCTTCAGTATATGAATTTACAGTGAATAGATCTCCAGCATTACCACTTGCAACTTTAAAATGATCAAAAACTATAAGTAATTTTTTTGAAGGAATAGCAGATTTTTCTTTTCTAATTATTTGTGAATAATCACAATATTGATCTTTATGTCCCTTTAATAATGAATAATTATTTGTTCTGTTAGTAAAATTACCTACTTCAACTCCCTGTAAAATGGTTTTGATAGCGGATTCTTTAAATAATATTTCTTCACCGACTGTAAATACACTGTCATTTAGATAAACAAAATCTACTGTATCATTTGTACTACTTACAAGTTGACCGATTGCCCTACTTTCTGCTCCGACTATTTGTTCACCAACAATTGTTGCTGTATCGAGTGTTAGACCTGAAACAAACTTCAGTTTGTCCAAAACTGGTGTTGATGAATTTTTTGATTCAAAAACTGCAATTACTCGAGCTACATCTGGAACATTTAAAGATATTTGTTGGTCTTCAACTCTCAATCCATACGCATCACTTGGTATTAAATCACTTGTAAGTGTGGATATACCTGCAGTTCTAGTTACTTCTAATTTCTGACTTCTTACATAATCTTTTGATTTACTAGTTACACCAAGTTTCTTTAAAGTTACATTTACTACTGCATTACCACTTGATTTTGATAATCCAGCAAAAGTAATAGTTTCTCCGTTATTAGTAATACTTACTTGATCATCAGTTAAAGGTTCTGTTGTACCATCAGGATAATGAATAGAATATCTTTCTGCATCAAATGGTTCAAAGAAAACACTAGTAATACCAACTGCGGTTGTTAATCCAACAGATGAGTTAAATTGAATCGAACCACCATTAATAATTGCAGGACCACCTGTGATTTGTTTTGAAATTATAAGATGAGAATCAGCGAAATCTACTTGTGATATATTTGGTTTTGGTAATTCTGAATATATTCCTGAACTTTCAAAATTTATCAATTGTGGTACTTTTAATCTAAAAGTAGAAGTAGTTGATATTCCAGATGCTAAGACTGCTCCAGTGTTTATTCCAGCAACGTTTTCAACAGCACCTAAAGTCAATGTTTTACCATCAACAGAAATATCAGTTATTTTGTTAAAGACAATATCACCATTTGTAAAATTATCACCTCTTTGATATGAAATTATTGCATCTGTGTGAATACCCACTAAAGCAGCAAAATTACGATTATTTACTGTTGCAGTATTACCTGTAATGTTTAACTGATCTGTGATTGAAAAACCAGGTAGAACATGATCTTGTAGTATTGTATCAGCACTAAAATCAGATAGTAAATCTGAATTTAGTGTATCTGCATCTTGGAATACTGATTTTATATCATCAATTGTATAAGCATTTAAATCTTTAATTGATACATTGTCTCCTTGTTCACTTTCGTTAAATATTAGTTGCTCACCTTTTATAAAAACTCCAGTTGTTTCTGATACAGCTAGTTCATGAACACCTGTAGAACCCGATGCTTTTGCAAGATATCCTTCAGCACCGCTTGCTAAACCTCTAACTTTTGTTCCTACAATAAAACTACCAGTAAATGAAGTTGTTTTTAAAATTGTATATGTTTGAACATCGTAAAGATATAGATCAAAACTTGTAGTAGCATCACTATAAGAAGCATCTGTGACTGCGTATGAATAAACTCTAGCGTCACCTATGTTAATTCCCCCTCCAGCATTTGTGCTGCCTTTACGTCCATTGAACAATTGTATAGTATTTGCATTCGTGCCACCAATGTTAATAAAAGGAGTTCCTTGAGCATTATTTACTCTAAGTAAACTACCCATCTCAAAGGGTATAGACGCTGCATTTACTGTTAATGTATCTCTTGGTTTGTCAACATCAAGAACAGTTGTACCAGGTAAATCAACATCAAATCCTTTTACATATGCACGACCTGGTGAGAGTTTAACACACATCAAGTCATCATCAGGTGTATTTCCTTCATCAGTTAGTCTATTCTCTGTATATAAACCTCTTGTGCTTATTTCATCATTTAATGACTCTTGTATTTCAACTCTAAAAGGTTCTACTGCATAATCTCCTGACTCATCAAAAGTTCTTTTTGCAAAATATTTTTTAATTTCACTGTATGTTGATGAATCTTGTAATCTTTTTACTTCACCACCATCAACTCTCATTAATTCAACAAAAGATGTATCTTCGTAATCATCTAATGCTTTTTTGGCAAGTTTTACGGATATTTTAAATCTGTCCGCACCAGGTGCTGCAAAGTTTGTAAAACCCTTGGCATTATCATATAAAGAATCATCATCATTTGAATTAATAACTTCCTCAGAAATATCAAATCCAACTCTATATGATGGATTAAAGTTATATGGATCTAAAATAATTAGAGATGATTGCACATCTACAAAACTACCTCTTATAAAGTAGACACCAGCATTTACACCAAAAGCAGAACCTACTGCTGTAGCATCTTCTGCTGTAAGAGTTAGAACTGTCTCACCTATAGTTAAAGTTGTATTACCATATGTAAGAGGTTCCTCTAATATTAAAATTTCACCATCTGGGAATGATTTACTCTCTCCATCAGTGCCAGATTGCTGATATTTAAGAAAAACTGTTATATTATCAACACCTTCAGATGGAGGAAGTATATAATTTTTTATAGTCGCAACAATTCCTGATGTCTGACCTCTAACTCTGGTTCCTTTTCCGTCATTATTTCCAATAAGTTCATTTAAGTAAATCGATACATCAATGCCAAGATGTGTTTCGTTTATTTTTGCAGAAAAATATGAGCGATCAAGTTCAATGTTACCTGGTATGACCATTGAACCTTCTTTAAACATATGCTTACCAAAAGACTCAACCTGATTTTGTAGTAGAGATTGTAATCCAGTTAATTCTCTTGCCTGTACAGGATATCCAGGTTTGAATAGTATTTTGTAAAAATTATCATCCTTATCGAAATCATCATAATAAGGTGATATATTTAAGTTAGTCTTTTGTGGCATTTTTAAAATTCGAGTATAATTTTAATGTCTTCTTTTTGACGTTGGTTTCTAACAATTACAGGTCTGTTATCAAGGTAAATTACTTCACCCGACCCTTTATTTATCTCAGAATTAGCGAGTCCTCCAATAAAGTTAACACCTAAGTTAATAAGTTTATTACCAGTTGGATTAGTTGTAATACCAGAGAAATTTAAAGAAGGTGAACCTGAGAAACCAGATTCTTTACCTCTAATGTTATTTGCACCAGCTTGAGATTCAAATTGATATATTCTGGCAGACGTTGAAATACCAGCGTAATCGGTTTGATCTAATGTTGTTCTATTGAAATGTAGAGAGCGATCTCTAAAATATTTTAAAACTTTTGTTTCTGAGTCAAATGAGGCAACATAAGCTGTTGCAGTTCTACCAGTATTTGGTGGGGCAACTAATACTTGAGTTATTTCCTCTCCAACTACAGGTGATTCAGTTGTTGTCTCAAATTTTATCGCTTGTAATGATGAGAAGGTGCTATCAGTATATGTTATTGATGTTCCAACTTTAGTTGGATTTTTAATAATTCCCACTTGAGAAAACTTAGTGTCTATAGGAAAATCCTTTGTAGAATCATCAAATCTTGAATATACAATAACTCTATCTGTACCTAATTCAGTGTATAAATCATGACCATGACCTAATGATGGAGGTATTATAGGTATGAGTTTAGCACGACCAGTTGAAGTACTGACTCCACTACTTAAATTACCTAAGTCAACTATTCCGTAAGTATATCCTCTACCTCCAGAACTAACAGTTACATTTGTAATTTTACTATTTTGTATATCCACTCTTGCCTTCGCACCTACTCCATCCCCAACAATATCTACCTCTTGATTCAAACCATCTGCATATCCATCACCTGAATTCTCAATATAAACGTGTTTGATTTGGTTTAAGTTTACGTCAGAATTACCATTTTCACGAACTGACCTTATCTGAGAATCAGTTGACGTTGACCAACTATTAGGAACTGTAATAAATTCAGTAGAGTCAAATTTTATAATATCACTAGGTGAGACTGTGAATAAGTATTTCCAAACATAACCATCTCCACTATTTCCTGCCTTTGAAGGTTCTAAGTCTGTAAATGTTGGTTCATCTTGAGAGACGTTTCCAAGTGGATTATCTCCGCTTGAGCCATTATCAATACAAATGTAAACTTTAAAGTCGGAATTAAGTACGTAGTAGTTCGCATCATATAATCTATTTGCTTGTGTTAATGGACTTGGATTATCAATACTATAATCATCTCTGTAAATTTCATATCTACTTCCTGCAATCCAATCTACTCTTCTTATAATTCTTCTGATATTAGCAGATGAAACTTTTTTACCAAACATTGAAGTATCACCTGCATGAGCACGATATGAAAAACTATCAGTTGGTGCAGGTGTGTTTGAATTCCACTCTGAAGATCTTCCATACCCAACTAAAGTATCAGTTCCAACTGGATTTGGTAATCCTATAAAAACATAATAAGAATTATTTGTATTTTCTACTGACTCAACAAAGTTGTTAGCATTTAATATTCTAAATTGATCAGTAATTATTGCTGACATTGTAATTTAAACTTTTTCTTTTTATTTATAGAGGTAATGTAATCAAATTCCAAACACTCTTATCGCACCTGATGATCTTAGACCTCTAAGTGACGTTGCAGTATAATGTTTTCTTTGAATAGTTGGAAATGTGCTCAATCCAGAATCCACAGTCAAACCAGTGACTCCAATAGAAATTGGATCAGGATCTCTTGTTACTCCGTACAATCTACCCCAAGATATTTTACCAAATTCAGTACTTATACCTGTTTGAGTCGGATTGAATGTTCCTCCATCTTGGAATAATCCTGTCCTATCAGTTCCAGAATGTACATTACAGATTATTTCACCATTTTCAGCACCATCGGTAGTAACAGCGTGAACTTTATATACATTGTCTAAGAAGGTTGTTCCAATACCTACGACTGAAGTATCAGGACCATCAACTGATGTAACTCCATTACCTACACTTGTATCAGATATAAAGACTGGATAATTTACTTTTAAACCAGATGCTTGCTGACTCGCCCTAAAGAAGAATTTAATTGCTAATGGATGATTAATACCTGTGGTAGTTGTTATTCCTGTAATAATACCTGTAAATCCTTCAACATTAGTAATCTCTGTAATTTTTTCAGTTTTAAACGCTGGTAATTCAATAATTACTTGTGGTGGTGCAGTATGTGTATAACCAACACCAGAATTAACAACATCAATTCTTGTTATTGAACCATTAACTACTTGAGATGTTGCTGTTGCAAGACTTCCAATGCCTATTGTTCCGTCTGTTTTAGTAAAAGTTCCTATTCCTACAGTTGGGACAGAGAGTTTTACAGTAGCTGAATTATATCCCCTACCAGCATTTGTTATATTAATTGATGATATAGTTCCTGCAGCAGATACAGTCGCTGTTGCAGACGCACCAACATTAATTTCACCAGATGTAACTAAAGCATCTACTGAACCATATGTAAGATCATAATTAGCATAATTTTTTACTGACTCACTATGCATTCTTCTAGGTTTACCAATATCTCCATTTTCATAATTGAACACTTCTGCATCATCTACAAAAATTCCTACTACACCTACTGTTCCTATTCCTGAAGCAATTGTAAAATCACCAATAATTTTTGATGTTGGGTAAACTTGAGGTTCTAATATTTCTCTAGCCTTACTAATTTTTCTACCACCTAAAATTACATCAGTTTTTTGCTTTGTCCATCTGACTGGTTTTTCATTTATTTGGTCAATACCTAAACCAGTATAAATTTCAGTTTCAACTAACTTTGCTCCTAAAATTTCATTAACTGTTCTTTCTATCTGTTGTGATGTTGTAATACCTGTATTATCTTTTAGTAATCTAATTTCATCACCAATTTTAACTTGAGGTTGAATATCTGAGGTATCAACGTCTACATCTTGAGTTCCTTTATAGAAGAATATATCAACTCTATCTTGATCATTTGCACCAGGTGATGATTCTCCCATTGGTGGTTCTTCAAATTCAAATGTTGTTCCACCCTCAAATGAATAAGATATGCCAGGTTTTTGTAATACACCATTTACAAATATTAAAAGAACAGCATTTAAATCTATGAGTTGAGAGGTAGGACTTGTGACATCTTTTTCAAAACTTAATAATTGTCCATTAAAGTATAATGGGAATCTAGTTTTTATACCATCTTGTAAATTTTTAATATTATCAATGAAATCTAATTCACCAAATTGCCAAGAAGCAAATTGATCATTGAATACTTCAACAACCTCAAGTTCAAACTCTTGTAAAGGTTGTGATAAGTGAGCAGCAGTAACTAAACCAACAGGTTTAAATTTATCTCCAACTTTAAATGAATGACCAGGTCTTGCGATAGAAAATTCAGATATTTCAAATGCAGTCGAACCAAGTCCAACTGTAGTTTTGGCAGAACTAACTTTAACATCAAGTAATAAATTTTTACCAGTATCTGTTGTAGGACCTTGACCAATTCTTGATACACCCACTACAGGCAAATTATCATAATTAGGTTCAGGAATTATGATTTCAGGATTGATGTAACTTGTTCCAGCAGAAACAATGTTAAATGATAATGTACCACCAACACCTACGGTAGCAGTAACCACTGCTCCTGTACCACTACCACCACCTTGACCAACATTTAATGTAATTGTATTAGGAGTTCTTGATATGATAGCAGTTTGAATACCTGCAATGGGATCAGAGTTAGGGAAACTAGTTTTAGATACTGCACGAGGATATGGATGATCAGAGAAGAAGTTATCCTTAGAACATTTAAATACTAATCCACCAGTATCAATACCTACCGTATCACTTGTGGATAATCCGTGACCAGGTATTGTAAGAACTAGTTCTCCTGTATGTGATGTATACACTGCATCAGTTGCGGTAAACGCATTTGCACCAGTTGCAGCAAAATTACCTTTACGTATTGAACCAATACCAGAACTTACAAACCTGTGAATATATGCTTGGTCTGTAACACCACAGGCAACTGTGCCACCACGATATCCTGAACCGAATGTAAGATCCTCAAAGAATTCAAATGCGTGTCCACCACCTTGATATGTGTGAGGTATTGTGCTTGCACCTGCCTGAACCTCAAATGATCTATCAGAAACAATACCAACGACAAATAATGGTCTATCGTGATCTTGGAAGATTGTGGTTGTAACACCAACATATCCACCACCACCAATTGTCTTAACTGCGGTAGCAGTCGCTGAAACAAATGTATGAGCATAAACATCGCCTGGATTAGAAGCACCAACATTAACTTGGAATGTATCTGCAGTTACGTTACTTACTGTCAAATATTGATTTGCTGCAGGGTCTGTTGCACGAGGATAACAATGAGTTGAATTATTACTATCTTTTGTACAAGTAAAGCATATTGAACCTGTTTCTAGAATTACTGCATCACCATTTACTAACCCATGATTTGCAATAGTTATTGTAGAAATACCAGTTACACCATCGTAAGTCGCATTAGTGGGTTGTCCAACTACAGTTTTAGGACATACAAACTCTAACCCTTTTAATTTAACTGTATTGGGTCTCTCAAGTGCAAATCCATGAACCTTATCAGTTGTGACAGTAATAATACCACTCGCATTATCATATACAGCTGTCTGAATACCGAGATTAAATCCTGAAGATGTTGCAATACCTACTACACTTGTAATTCCACCAGTTGCATCTTTAAATGCTTTTACTTTTGCACCTACTAAAGGAGCATATCCTCTGCCTGGAGTTGAACCTAATGAAACAATTAATCCACCCCTTGGTACTTGGTTTTGATTTATATCAAACTCAGAAACTATAAATTGACCATTTGTTGAAGTTATACCAGTAAATTGAATTGTAGATATACCAGCAGTTGTATCTGATGAAATTTCATAACAATTATCAGTTGAGTTGTTAAGTGTTAGTGGTGTTTGGAAAACTCCGTTTATAAAAACAACACCATTACCAATTTCGATACCTGATGCAGTGTTTGCACCACCAACAGATAACGTGTATGTTTTTCCTATTCCTGTAAATGCATCTGATATATCATCAAATAACATATTTGTTGTATAATTTTGTCTAAGGAATGTTCTTCCACTAAAGTCTGCCCTAACAAATGGTAAATTAGTTTCATCCCTTCTGGATCTAGAATTACCTTTGGGTGGATCTGAAAAGAATATCTTACTTTCAACAATATTAAATGAACCTCTATGAATTCTTACATTATCATTTGCAGTATGAGAGGTTGCTGCAATACCTAATTGTCCTCTTCTAACTTTTACAACTGGTAACGTAGAAATTCCAAGTGATACATCGACTGAATCATTAATTACACCAGTTGGTGTACTTGAAAATCCAACTTCGGTTACAAGCATATATTCTTCATTGATTTTCAAGAAATCAGTTGGTTGAATAGAGCTAATACCACTTAAAACAAATTGTGATAGTCCAATACCGATATTGTTATTATATGTGAAACCATCAAAAACACCAAAAGTATGAGATATTGTTGTGAAATTTATTGGTTGTTGAACCACTCCATCTAATCCAATTATTGTTCTGGATAATGGATTTTTCATTGATAATTTGTGAGCATTACCACCACCAATACCTGTAAATGTAACTGCTACACCTGTACTCACATATTCAGGTCTGGTGAATAGTTGAAACTTATTTTCATCAATAACTTTTGCAAATACAGTGCTTGGTAGTAAAGTTGTAACAATACCAGCCATATTTGTTGTTGCACCTATTGAAACTGCAGTCCCAGCTACTCCAATAAATGTAGAATCTGGTTTATAATCTAATTCTTCGTTAGTATTGAAGAAATGACTCGGAATTGTAAAAATACCAGAAGTTTTAGCGAGTCCAGCTGTATTTGAAGGGTTAAATGTTTTTGAGTAGATTGGAACTCCTTCATATGTAAGATCAAAATCTTTTTTATTTGCTCTCAAACCTGAAGCACCATCAAAAGTTGTAAGAAATATATCTTGTGATACAGTTCCGTATGTAAGAGCAGGAGGTGCATTATCAAAATCACTTGCAGTGTATAATATTTGATTAAATGATTGGACTTTAATTAATGAGTCAAATTCAGCATCAGGATAGAATCGTAAATTTACATTATTACCACTTATCTCACCGCCAAATGTACCAATACCTGTCGTAGAACCAGCAGACACAAATGGATATTGCACTGTTAATACATCTTCATTATCTCTCATTGTGATGATTTGATGCACTGCTGATGTTTCTCCACAAGAAACTCTAACTAAAGACTTAGCACTACTGTCAGTTAAATTATTAAGTGTTGAGTATGTAATTGCACTTCCTATCGATGTAGAGAATCCAGATTCATATCTTGCACTTCTCTCAGCACCTTGTGGTTGTCCTGGTACAACGTAACGATATGTTCCGATACCTGCAGAAGTTGATCCTAATCCAACTACATTAGCTCTTAAATCAAGTGGATTTACTCTATCATTTACACATTGTATTTTTATTAAATCATTTTCAAGTTTTGCTGTGATGATTCCTACAACACTATTGCTAACTCCAGATTTTGTATCAATGTATGATTCTGCAATAGTTGTATCTGTACCATCAAAATCAACTATAACTTCATTATAATTAATTTCTTTTGAATTTGTGTCTTGGACAAATATGGTTGCAGATAAAGAATTGAATTCTGTTTTTGGAAATTCTAAAAATGTGGTTGTTGATAATGATGCAATACCTGCATTTACACCTGTCAAACTAACATTTCCTATACCAGTGGTGTTTATGCCAACTAAGTCAGTATTAAAAGAGCTTTTTATTATCTTAATATCGTGATCTTTAGTAAATGCTTCGTCAGGTGTGAATAAAAGATTTCTAGTTCCTGAATTTAAAATTTGTGTTTCATAAACTCCTAATCTTTGATTTGAAAAGTCTGATGTTTTTTCAAATAAAAATACATTACCTTCAGTTAATATAATAACCAACTCACTTAATTGAACATGTGATGTATCTGGATCAACAACTTGAATTAAATAATTTGCTATTTGGTCGGTTAATGGTTCAACTACTGTGCTTACAGATTCAAATCCATCACTTGAGAAATTACTACTAATATCATCATGTACTAAAACTCTATTTGTTAGACATCTTGTAAAGTCAGTTAGATTTCTATTTTTAAATGTAATAAACTTAGATTTAGTGTTATCATCAATTGTATCAAAATCTCTTGCTTTATCAAAGTTATTGATTGCATCAACTCTTTGTTTATCATTAAGTTCTAGTATGTTAGCAACATCCAATACAACAAGTTGATTAGAATCTATTGTTTCTCCTACTCCAACTTTTGTGGTAGATAATATTGATGTGTCGGCAAAATTCTTTAATCCAGATGGGTGAACTAATCTATTCACAGGGTTAACAAACTTATCCCAATCAACTGGACTTTTAATTGAGTAAGATAAGTTTTGATAATAATCATTATCTGGTAATACTTGAACATCTTCATTTAATTTTCCAATATTATCAATCCAACCATATTCCTGTTTACTAGAATAATTTGTTTCAAATATTCCCTCGTTATTGACAATCGTTACTATTTCTGCAGATGTATTACTTAATTCACCTGTGATTCTATCATTCTGGAATATTCTAAATTTTCCATCAACTTTGATGAATTCTTCTCTAATTTCAGTAACCTTTAAATCAGTGACTGTATTGTTAACAACTAACTTTTCATTTAAATCAAAACTACCTCTTTGTTGAATTGGTTGTATTACTGGTAAGTCTTTTTGATTGATAAGTTGTGCATAACCTGATTGATATGTTTTTGCAATACCTGGATTAGTTGTAACACCAGCAAGACTAAACTCTAGTATGCATTGAGTACCAGTTATATAATCTTCTACATTAAATGTTCTATATTGATAATCTACTGAATTGTATCCAGTGCCAACTACAGTTGTATTTGTAGAAATACCACCCTGTGTAGCACCAACTCCAGTCTCTCCTACTCTCTGTATACCCTCAATGTAAACTTGATCTCCTTTAGAAAATGGGGGTGTATCATATCCGTTTATAGGAGTTTCTATAAAACAGGTAACAATTCCAGAAAGACTTGTTTGAACTGAGTTTATTCCAACTCCATTTGTATTGTTGACTGGTATAATTCTATGAACAACTGAGTCAAGTCCAGTTATTGGAGATATAACTTTTACATCTGCAACAGTTTGGTTTGGCACTAATGCTTCTAAAGATGAAGAATCAACAACAGTATTTGATATGGGATTATATACAAGTAATTGTGGTGGTGCTAAGTACTTGTTACCACCACTAATCACTCTTACAGAATTAATTTCGTCAAGATTATCTAAAGTTAGTACAGGAGATATGAAAGCTTGTGGACTTAATGTTTTATCAGAGGAGTAATCATATCCAATGTCAACTATTCTTACTTTTTTAATTCTTCCAACGGATGAAGAGAATGGAGTAATATTAGCATTATTACCTCTTTCACTGTTGACAGAAACAAATTTTGGTAATCTTTTATAATTAAATCCAGTTGATAACACCTTGAAATTTTTTATTTCTCCGTGAACTGATTTAGATTTTGTAGAGTATTCTAATTTTTCACATTCAGCAGGAGTATATCTGAGGAATTCAGGAATTTGTGGTGAAAAATCAAAAGTATCGTCAGTAACGTTGGATATCTGATACTCTCCATTATATTCACTATCAACAAACCTAATTTCTGAATAATTAGACACCTCGGTATCTGAAGTGCTTATAAACCCACCTTTTGACAATCCATAATAAAGTCTACTTGGAGTTGAGTTAGAATATTGCACTGTTAGTGCTGCACCGATTGGATCTGTGTTATTTGTTCCAATACCTATTGTCCCTGCTACTCCAACATTAAAATTAATTGAATCCTGTGAACTTAAATATCTATTAGTTAAATTTTGATCATAATACAAACCAAAATCAAATCCCTCTAACGAAGTATCTTTCAAAGTAAATGCTAACTTTGAATTTTTGACAACACTAATTCTAGGATTAATAAGTCCTACTGTTTGATTACCACCTGTTGCAGCAGTTATACTAACAGTTCTAACTGGATCTGAGTTTAAATCAATAATAGTTTTGACAAATTTAAAATTATTACTATCAACTTTATATACAAAATATGTCCCTGTGCTTATACCTGTTGCAGAACCATCGTAAAATACTTTATCACCAGTTTCAAACCCGTGTGATGCAAACTCAATTTTATTTTCTTTAACATTAGAACTTGTTAAAGATATAGGATTAATAATTAATTTATTAAAGTTTGAATTATATTTTACAGTAACAGGTGTGGTTGTTCCGATTCCAACCGTTAAGTTAGGAACAACGTTAATACTTACAATATCTCTATTTTTTAATCCATGAGTAGTAGTATTAGCAAGTGAAACCTTAGTGCTTACAGTTGATACTATTTTATCAAGATTTCCTGTTACTTGAGGCTTAAGTGATTCAAAATAATAACTTGATGAATTAATTCCAGTATTAGAACCTTTAGTATAGAAAAATAAACCTTCACTTGTACTTCCAATTCCAACTCTTGTTGTTACTAATCCAATATTATTTCTATCTTTTTTAATTACAAAAACATTTGTTGAATTTTGACCAACGAGAGGTAATTTAAATTCAGTAACAGTCGGTACTCTACTAACATCAAATCTTAAGGCACCAGATCTCTTATTAATTGTTATTTCTTGACCTGTTTCAAAAGGATGATCTGGAATATGAATTGTTCTAGTTGGTATTGAAACTAATTCATTAACAGTGCCAACAAATCTATTAACTTGTATCGCACTACCTGTTGTAGTACCAATTCCAACAGATTGAGGACCATTGAAATAAATTTTTTCGTTATCAAATGATTCAAACTTTTTAGTTCTGACTGGAATCGAAACTTCAGTATTTAAGAAATCTACATTTGAACCTGCAGTGTGAGCAACTCCCACATTTCTCCTAATTCTTAATCCTCTATTGATTGGAAATACCTCTAAGACTTCAACTGTTTCTGTGACAATTGTATTTCCAGAACCGATTCTTACTGAACTACCAGCTGATACAATTTTAGGTATATCTGTTAGAAAAATATCTTGTATCAAACCACCAGCATCGCCAATAGTCATAGGAGATGCCAAAGTCACTCTGTTAGTTGATACACCTACTTTATATGTTCCTGCTAAGTTAAATATTTCAGTGCTTAATCCAGATAATCTAAGATTATCCTGATCATTTACTTCAATAAATGGTAGAAAACTAGCTATTACCTCAGTTGTTGATTCCCATTTTAAAGATGCATTTTCAAAAGAAGTAATTTGTGTGTCAATACTTGAAATTCCTATACCAACAATCTCACTTACCTCTGCAGTAAATCCAGAACCATTTGTGTCTTTATCATCAAATACAGTAAAGTCACCAACTTTATATCCTTCACCACCACTTAATATCTCAATACCATCTACACCACCCTTTGTTACAGATTCAACTTTTGAAATTTGTCTTACGTCTTCATAAGATTCAACAATAAAATCATTATTTGCATCTGGTTCATCAACATTGTAAGGGAAAGTATTCCTTCTTAAAGAAGTATTATTAAAATCATAATTGTGATCAAGTAGTTGATTTTCAAGTATGTAAGGTGATCTGTAAGTATTTCCTATAAAATATGGATAGACACCCTCAAGTTTGTTTGATAAAGTTCCTATTCCTACAGATGTAAAGTATGCATATACTCCATTTGGAAATTCAGGTGTTTTACAAAATCTACCATTATGAACATCAAGATCTCCTTTATCTGTAAAAATATGATCTTCAACAAAAAATCCTGGTTCGTATCCTACGGGGCGATCTTTAACAGTGTTTATATTTGTTTCATATGAAGTTTCGATGATTTTTAAAGGTGAATTTATATCATCTGCAATTGAATATCCAAAAGGACCATATATTGGATTTCCATCATATGCCCACCCAATGATTGGAGAGTGTGCAACAATTCTATCAAATTCTCCATTTTGTCTAACAACAAATGAGTTTTCAAAATTACTTGCTATTTCTTGTGAGTATCCTAAAACACCAATCTTTAATGAATCAACGTTCTTACTTAAGAAAGTGTCTCCAAATCTATTTGCATTGTTAATAGTCAACCCTCTTACTCGTGTAGCAAATCCACCTCTACTACCTCTATTAAACGCTCTAACCTCTGTGGTTAAACTATCATAACCCACACCAGTATTTGTCACCACAGCGTCAATAACTCTACCATCATCTACAACTGGTCTTACTACCGCACCACTTCCTGCACCAGAGGAAGTTACTACAAGTTCAGGGACTGAAAAATAATCTCTTCCTCTATTAACAACTACAACATCAACTATTTTTCCATCAACAATTATTGGTCTAAACTCAGCATTTCTACCTGATATAATTTCTACTTTAGGTTCAACTTTTTTGTTTAGTGTCTGAGAACCATAGTTCGTACCCTCTTCATACAAATATGCACCTATTATTTCACCAGTGACAACAGGTGTTACTACAATATCTCCAGTAACAGTGGATCCATATGAAACATTAATGTCTACTTTAATATCAGGATATTTAAATTCATGAAAACCATCACCAGATGATTCAAAATTCACATATAATCCTCTATCATAATTGCTTGTTGATGTTGCACCTATACCTGCATCTGCTAATTGGAAAGAGTCATCATCTATTTTATTGACAAGATAAGATACAGTTGTCGATAAACCAACTATATTTGTTGATCCTCCAAGATATTCAATCGTTTCACCGCTTGAAAATCCGTGATTTTTAAAGTTAATTGAATTGAAAGTTGTTGAAATACCTGCGGGTTTGACTCTTAACTTACGATGAGTATATCCAGAACCCTCATTTAAAACTTTAACTGCAATAAGAGTTCTTTTTGTTTCGGTTCTAAAACGGTGAATACCACTTGCCAATGTATCCGTAGATAAACCAACTGTATTAATACCAGTAGAACCAAATAATGCATCCTTCGCTGTGTTGAAAATTCTTACAGTTTTTGGATTAACAACTCTTACGAAGTAAGGATCACCATCTGATAAAGTATCTTCAATAGTATTTGTGATATCGTAAGCAGATCCTATACCGATTGGAGAATTGCCATTTGAATTATAGTAAACAAGTTGTCCATTTTCAAAGTTATGTTCACTTGTAAATGTGATTGTTTCATTTTCAATATCAACTCCACCATTAAAAAATATATCTCTACTATCAAAACTTACAAAACGATCTCTCTCACCAACCACAGGTTGTAAAATGCATCCATTTCCATTAGCACCCGTAAGAGAGATACTTGTAACTGCTTCAATATCAAATTCTTGTGGATCAACAAACACAGATTTAACTGAACCCTGAATAATTGGTTCTGCTCGTGCTGCTACACCTGAACTTGTTTCAATACCTATTCTAGGTGGATTTATAATATCATAATCTACTCCACCATTTAATAAATCAATAGATTCAAGAGGTCCAAAAAATATGTTGTCATCTGATATTGCTGATCTTATTTGAACACCATTAATTAACATTCCGATGTCATTAACTGGAGTTTCTTGTTTAGATGCAATAAAAAGATTTTGATTTAATGGAAATTTCCTTAAAATTTGATTTGGTCTTAGATTTTCATTTTCATGTTGCTTTAATAAAAATCTATGTTTAGCTGTTGTTAGAGTTCCAACTCCTACTTGTATTGTACTCGCAGATCCAATTTGAGATAGTGACTGATATAATTTTATTCTTGATTTATTCTGGTTTGGACCAGGAATAACTGGGTCTACAAAATATGTGCGACCAGTATCTAAACCAGGTAATGCTTCGCTATCTGGTTTATAGATAACCGCATCTCCTTGTATAAATTTTATATCTTCACCAGGTGGAGGAGTAAATTGAATCGTTGTATAATTACGTGTCAATGGATCAAAACCAGTCAAACCAACTTGTGAACTGCCAACTAATGTTTCTTCTATTATGTTGGTTTTTATATCATAACTTGGTAATGAATTAGAAGCTGCATATCCAAATTCATTTCCTTCTACGTACACATTTAGAATATCAGATATAATATTTTCATTACCTTCAACCAAAGTTACTCCTGAACTTGTAGATTTTTCTACAATTCTTCGTATATCATATTCTTGAAATGCTTGTGGTGTAAAACCAGCTATGTTTCCTGCTGTAATTTGATTTAAAGCAACATCAATACTTTCAACTGAACCACCACCGACAATCGTTTGCTCATTTCTTTTTAGAATTTGGAATCGATCACCTATCTTAAGAGATGCTCTGTCAATTGGTGTATTAAATGTAAATGTAGCACTTGATATGCCAACTTGAAATCTTGAACTTGTATTGTATATCCAAGAATTTGCAAATATTTGTTTATAGTTAGATTTATCATTTTGTATCTTTTCTCCAACATTTTTTACAAATACACTTTCACCCTCATTAATTAAATTAATGTCAGTAACTGGTTTTAATTCAGATAATACACCAGTTATTCTTAAATCTATTCTCTTTGATAAATCACCATTTTCATATCCAAAAATAGTTTCGTCAGTTCTTATATCTTCAGCAGCGTCAATACCTACTCCTATACCAGTACAACCAAAGAATTGATTTATACTTTTTGATGTGTAATCGATTTGAGAATTACCACTACTAATGAGAGTTCCTGTTTGTCCAAATCCAATAGTAGAGTCAACTGAAATTATAGATGAACCTATAGATACCTCTTCAAGTGATTTTGTTTTACCAGGTATCGTAAAAACACCTTGAATCAAATCACGGTCACTAAATCCTACAAATAGTGATATTTTGTAATATGTTTTTCCACCCCTAGTTAAAACTTCTACCTCAGATACAGATGCATTTGTTGCTGTATCTGTTGATTTAAAAACTGTTTGTCCAACTAAATTAGACGGTTCACCAGTTGTTGATATTAATTCAGCTACGATAACCTCTCTTCTTATAAATTCTGCAGACGATGGTTTAATTAAATTACCTTCTAAATCTATAATAGTTGTTTCTACACCATATAATACTTTAAATAAAATCTTAATCGATTCCGCTATACCTTTAGACTGGTAAAATGAGCGAGAGAATTTTACAAAATTACCAATATCTAAATCTGATGTAAAATCATCATTTTCTAAACCAGGTAAAAATGTTGCTTTTAATTTTTTAAAAAACTCTTGTAAAAATAGAACAGATAAATTAGTAACACTCGTATCTGCAGAATGAGGAGCAGCAGTAGTATCTTCAAAAACTAAACTTTCACGATTTATTTCTAAGAGAGAAGATGATATACCAACATTAAATCCAGAGATACCACTAAATCCACGTATACAACCATTAAAGAAAAATCTTTCACGAGTAAAAGTAAATACACCTTTTACAGGGTTCTGATTTGATACTCCTCCAGGTGATGTTGCAGTTATTACTCTATCAACAACTATAAAATTATTTGCAACTTCTAAAACTCTTGTTCCTTCTGATATAGTGATAGTATTATTACTATCATCAACTGATGATAAACTAACGATATCATTTACTTTTATATTAGTGGTAGATATATCACGGATAATTCTACCAGATGCAACCATAATACTACCACTAGGTGTTGCAACGTTTGTTAAAGTTTTTTCTTTTCCAGTATAACTTATTATTTCATTATCAATCTTAAATAATCCATATTCTGCAGGATAACCCTTTGTGCTTGATACTTCAATAGTAGTGTCAGTTGATGTTATTGCAGAGGGTAAATTTGCATCTCTATCTTGAGATTCTAAAACTAAATTATCAGGTTTGATATATTGATCAAAATTACTAATTATGTCATTTACTCCACCCTGATATTCTTGTGAAATATAGTATTGTTTTAAAAATTCAGTAGCTTTTGGAAAATCGGATACCACAAATTCTGGTAACTGGTTTTCGATGATGGTATTGACCTGTATTCTTCTGTCAATTTGTGACATAAATTATTTCCTCTCTAAATCTCCGTTAGAGTAACTTGATGTATAGTAATCTCTCTGGAACACAACTCCTGAAAGATCTTCCCCTGATGCGATTACGTCCTTAATCATATTTATCTTACTCTTTGAAACATCAAAATTCAGATACAAATCTTTTAATCCTATAACATCATTGGACTCTGGAAATGCTTGCACCTCGATGATATTATTTAAAGCACTAGTAGAAGTTATGTTTATTGTATTCAATATAACCTCACCTTTTTTATAGTCTACAACACCTGCCTCTTTCACTAAAACAATTTGTTGACCTTTTTCGTTTCTTGTAACAACACTTAATGCACCCATCATACTTCCATCTAAATTACCTGCTGCGTCTTTATTAGGAACATCAGTTAAAAATGCAGTCTGACTAAATCCATTAATGGTAAATCCAGAACTCTTAATATTTAATCCTGCTGGATTAATATAGAAACGATTACCAAAACACAATTCATATTGTGCAAATTGATTTAAGAGTGCTTTTAAGTCTCTTCTTATTTTAACTTTTGTAATATTAGATGTTATTGCATTATCAACACGGTCAATAAGAATGTTCATCTTACTATATTTAAATCTACCACCAAATTTATTAATCTCTACATTATTTGCATAATCATTAAGTGCTTTAATAATACTTGTCCTTAAAGTTGCCTGAGAACCATATTGAGCAGGGTTGTAGTAAACTGTTGAGTCTATCTCCACATATAGTATTTTTAAATCAACAATCTCTGCATTTATACCAGCGACAGAGTAACTCTTCAACTTATTTTTTATTTGAGTCTTATCAAAATCAGATACAAATGAACCATTTTTTGGTTTAATGCTAACTTGAACTTGTCCAAATTTTGGAGGGTTTAATTCTTCTCCACCAACAACCGCAACTGATTCAGTTTGAGGATAAATTTTTTGTATAATTGTTTCATAATCTCTTGGTGTAACTGCTCTATATTGTGCTGAGTAAAGTCTTGGAGCAAAATACTTAATAGTAGATACATCCTCAACTTCGGCACCATTGACAGCGTTTGTGACTGTAGTTACAGTTATATTTTCACTAGGTGTATATAATGTTTTATCGCTTTGTGTAAATGAACCTTGAAAACTAAACTCAGAAGGACCGTTCCCATCTTCACCGTCGGTAACAATATATCTTGCAGTTACTACGGATGCATTTTCTAATTTTTTACCAAACAATCCGTCACCAAATAATATTTCGTATTTTTCATCTTGAACTTCCTGTGCAAGATAAATTTCAGAATTTCTTGATATATTTAAAATATTATCTACCTGTGCAAATTGTCTTCCAAATCCAACATCACCTGTTCCTTTTACATATACACGTAGAGTTGAACTGTCGATATTAGGACTATCAATTATGAATCTTTGATCCTTTGATGTGTCTACACGATAAACTCTTTGAAGTAGAGTTCCTTGATAAACACTTATTGGATCATCAAATTGAGCAAAAGATACTCCATTTACACTAACTACTCTTGAAGAACTAATTTCATCTGGTATTGAAAAACGATAAGTTGTGTTTGCAACACTTCCTACACAAACAAGACCTGAACGTAGAGTCAAAAATGTAGGTGTACTCGGTGTGGTGTTTCCTAAATTAATATCACCAATCTTTATAGTTGCAACTGCAGCAGTCTTTGAACGTGGTACATAACCGATATTTCTTGCAAGTGATACAACATTCTCTCTTATAGTTGCAGAGTCTAAGAAAGATTCATTTGCGACTAAGTTTGCGTTAAATGAATTAATATATGTATTATAAGCGAGTGTGTCAATTAAAACAGAGAAATTAGAACCTTCAAAATCAAAATCGGAAAAATTTGAGTTTGAACGTAAAAAATCTTTAATTTGTGCTTTGATTTGATCAAAGTCTAAACTTGTATACTGAGTAAAGGGCATATTATCTCGTTGGTTCTAATATAAAGGCAAAAGACTGTGTTGGAGCTTCTAATCCTTTTATGTCAAAAAGCACTTTTACTGATATTGAGTTAGAATCAGGAACTGCATCAACCTCAACACCAATATCACCCACTCTTGGTTCATAATTTCTTACGGTATTACGCACCATATCCTCAATAATCATCACAGATGATGATGAGAAGTTCTCAAATAATAATTCACGAACAGGAGTACCTAAATTTGAGTCAAAAAACCTCTCAGAAGGTATAGTTTCAACCAAATTCCTCACTGCTCTTGCGATTGCTCGCTCATTTGCAAGCACAGGAAGGTCTTTCGTCACTGGATGTGGTGTAAAAGACAAACTTATATCCTTAAATGCTCTTGATTTACTTACAGTCGCCATTATTAATGCTTTTAGATTTATTTATACCCTATCTTGCATAATCTTTCATCACATAATCATCAGTATCGAAGTATTCAAGCATCCACCAAGCAACTGAACGTGGATTTTTCGCTCCACAAGTGAAAATATCGAACGCAACGCAGTTTTTTTCTGGCCAAGTGTGGCAAGATAGGTGACTTTCACCCAAAGTTACTGTACAAGTCACTCCATAGGGGTCAAATTGATGCGTATAAGTGTTTAAAACCTCTAAACCTTCAGTTTTACAAGCACTCACGCATATTTTCTCAATTTTATCTCTATCATTTAGTTTTTCAAAGGGTACATTATACACTTCAACGAGTAAATGTGTACCCATATGTGCATTTTTTACGTTTTTCATCCCAATTCTGGTTCAAATGGCTTTCTA
>CENY01039557.1_pt1 | contig 26003 bp, 20 predicted proteins | sample 356181 | NCBI WGS metagenome assembly CENY01 (sample SAMEA2619840, study PRJEB7988) | marine metagenome | isolation source: saline water (ENVO:00002010), including
CCTGTTATCGAACCTGAAACCCTCAATCATCGAATTTAGAGTCCAAGTAGGCCGGAAATGCATCTTCAGGAGCTGAAAAAGAAATCGCCGACAGACCTTCTCGCGTTTGCCGAGAAGCTCGAGGTCGAAAACGCGAGTGCCATGCGAACGCAGGACATGATGTTCGCGATCCTCAAGCAACTGGCAGACAAGAACGAGGAAATATCCGGCGGAGGCGTCCTTGAAATTCTTCAGGATGGTTTTGGATTCCTGAGGTCTCCCGAAGCCAACTATTTGCCCGGACCTGATGATATCTACGTGTCACCCAGTCAAATTCGGCGCTTCGCGTTGCGCACCGGTGATACCGTCACGGGACCGATCCGTGCGCCGAAAGACGGCGAGCGCTACTTCGCGTTGCTGAAGGTCAACGAGGTCAATTTCGAGAGTCCGGAGAAGAGTCGCCACAAGGTCAATTTCGACAACCTGACGCCGCTTTACCCCGAGGAAAAGCTCAATCTCGAAATCGACGATCCGACGGGTCAGGATCTGAGTTCACGAGTCATAGATTTGATCACGCCGCTCGGTAAGGGTCAGCGGGCTCTCATTGTGGCGCCACCCCGGACCGGCAAGACGATGATGCTGCAGAACATTGCGCACTCGATCACTGCCAATCATCCAGAGGTCTACCTCATCGTGCTGCTCATCGACGAACGGCCCGAGGAGGTCACCGATATGCAGCGCTCAGTCAACGGCGAAGTCATCAGTTCGACCTTTGATGAACCGGCGTCGCGCCATGTTCAGGTCACTGAAATGGTGATCTCGAAGGCCAAGCGTCTGGTCGAACACAAACGCGATGTTGTCATTCTCCTGGACTCTATTACGCGTTTGGCACGGGCTTACAACACGGTCGTTCCGTCTTCCGGCAAGGTCCTGACGGGTGGCGTGGACGCCAACGCACTGCAGCGCCCCAAGCGGTTCTTCGGTGCAGCGCGGAATATCGAGCAGGGCGGTTCTTTGACCATTATTGCCACCGCGCTCGTCGATACGGGCAGCCGGATGGATGAGGTCATCTTTGAAGAGTTCAAGGGGACGGGCAACTCCGAGATCCTTCTCGATCGCAAGCTTTCTGACAAGCGGACCTGGCCGGCGATGGACATCACAAAGTCGGGCACACGCAAGGAAGAGCTGCTCGTCGACAAGGCAACGCTTGCCAAGATGTGGGTGTTGCGACGCATCCTGATGCCGATGGGTGTAACGGACGCGATGGAGTTCCTGCTCGAGAAGCTCAAGTCCACCAAGAGCAATTCTGATTTCTTCGACTCTATGAATACCTAGTGCGCCCCAGGCGGCGTGTCAGACGAGAAGGACGGAGGACCCCGTCGTCTTGCGTCCTTCAAGGTCTCTGTGCGCCTGAACTGCGTCAGCAAGGGCGTAGGTCTGGTTGATCTCGATCTTCACTGCTCCTGAGCGTATGGCATCGAACAAGTGTTCTGCCATTTCCACCCGTCGAGCCCTCGAATTGGCATGTACGTCCATTGATGCTCGGGTCAAAAACAAGCCCTGGCGTGTCAATAGTTCCCGCATGTCGAATGGTGGTACCGGACCGGACGATTGGCCGTAGCACAACATCAGGCCCAACGGGCGAAGGCAGTCGAGAGAACTGAAGAAGGTGTCTTTACCCACTGAGTCAAAGACGACGGATACGCCTTCGCTCTCGGTGATTTTCCTCACACGTTCCACGACGTTTTCGCGCTTATAGACAACAGTATGGTCGCATCCGGCGGCACGCGCTAAATCCGCCTTCTCCTCGGTCCCGGCCGTGCCAATTACCGTGGCTCCGAGGTTCTTGAGCCACTGGCACAGGATGAGTCCGACGCCTCCGGCCGCCGCGTGCACCAGAACGAATTCGCCCGGCGAAATATCACGAGAACGAAAGACCATGAATTCCGCCGTCAGCCCTTTTAGTGTGGCTGCTGCTGCCGTCAAGTCATCGATGTCGTCTGGAAGCGGGATGAGGTGCTCGACAGGATGGTTCCGCTCTTCTACATACGCGCCAATATCGCCCGTCGCGTAGACCACGCGATCTCCAACCGAGACGTCGATCACGTCATCGGCCACGGCCTCGACAATGCCAGCGGCTTCCTTCCCGACAATCAGCGGCAATCGCGGCGGCGCATAGATGCCGCTCCGGAAATAGCAATCCAGGAAGTTGAGGCCAACCGCCGTATGCCGCACACGGGCCTCGCCCATGCCGGGAGGTCCCACTTCAAGCCCCTCCCAACGCATGACCTCGGGTGGACCTGGTTCATGAACAACCAAGGCGTTGGCCATCGACCTAACTTTTAAGAGGCACGACCGATATCGTGGTGAATGGCTCCTACACGCGGAAGACGGTGGACCCCGTCGTCTTTCGACCTTCCAGGTCCTTGTGCGCGCGGACAGCATCCTTGAGTGGATAGGTCTGGTTGACCTTGACCTTGACCGCACCCGACGCCACGACGTCGAACAGGGCGTTGGCGCTGGCCTCGAGTTCCCGCCGCGTACCGTTGTAGCCCATGAGGGAGGGCCGCGTGAGAAAGAGCGAGCCCTTGGCAGCCAGCAGACCTGGATCGAATTTCGGAACCGGGCCGGAGGACTGCCCGAACAGAGCCATAACACCACGCGGACGCAGGCAGTCGAGCGATTTGCTGAAGGTCGTCTTGCCCACGGAATCGTAAACGACGGGGACGCCCTTTCCGTTGGTCAGATCCATCACGGCTTCGTGGAAGTCTTCCTTGTTGTAGTTGATGGGGTAATCGCAGCCGTTGCGCTTGGCGAGGCGGGCCTTCGCGTCCGATCCCACAGTTCCGATCACGGTGGCCCCGAGGTGCTTGAGCCACTGACACGCGATCAAACCAACACCGCCGGCGGCGGCGTGAAACAGCACCGTGTCACCACGTTTGACGCGGTACGTGCGGCGGATGAGGTATTCGGTGGTCGTGCCTTTCAGCATCAGTGCGGCAGCTTCCTTGTCCGACACCTTGCGGGGGACTTTCACGATGCTGGCAGCAGAAATATTGCGTTTCTGAGCGTAGGCGCCCAACGTTGGCGCGTAGGCGATGCGGTTGCCCTTTCTGAAATTCTTGACGCCGGGGCCGACGGCTTCGACCACGCCCGCGCCCTCCATTCCGATGATCGCGGGAAAGCCGGCCAGGGGGTAGAGGCCCGTGCGAAAGTAACAGTCTATGTAGTTGAGGCCGACGTATGTGTGCTTGATCTGGACTTCGCCGGGGCCCGGGGCCGGGAGATCGATGTCCTGCCATTTCATGACGGACGGTCCGCCCGTCTTTCGAATTTGGATTGCTTTGACCATGAATACCTTCCTGTTTAATTGGCGTGGCGGTTGTTGCTGTGTACGTCGCCATGTCCGGTTCGGCGGGGAGTTTGTCTTAACGCATCGGGCGTGCGCAAACGTGGAACGGCACGATCAGCTCAGAAGAACTCCTTCGAGACGCAGCAGATAGGATTTTGTCTCAAGACCGGCGCCACCCGAGTAACCGCCGAGCCCAGTGGCGGCGACGATCCGATGGCAGGGAATAATGATGGGGATGGGATTGGCGCCACATGCCATGCCGACGGCGCGCGGGGCGCTGCCGAGTGTGCGGGCCATTTCGCCGTACGTGCGCGTCTCGCCGCGTGGGATGGCTAGCATCTCCCGCCAGACCCTCCGCTGAAACTCACTTCCCGCAGGAGAAAGAGACAGGTCGAAAAGTTCGGGTGCTCCGGAAAAGTAGAGCTCGAGCGCAGCGCAGGCGCGTTCGAGTACTGGAGTCGACGGTTTGAGCGTGGAAGGCAGTTCGGGCGCCCAACTCACACGAACGATCTCTTTGTGGCGTTCTTCCACTTCCAGGGTCCCGACCGGGCTTTCTACGACGGCGAAGGGCATCAGGCGGGTGAGGCGCCGGTGGCACTGACAGGATCGTTCAGGGCCACACGCAGGCTCGCCGGGTCCACGATGGGAAGGGAACACGAAGTGCCATGACAGACATAGGCAGTCGGCCTGTCGTCGATCATCGTCTTACCAGACGCGGGGTGGCTCGTAGCGAGCGCTGTCCCGGGGGGGATAACTTGGAGTACGCCTGTCGGAACGGGCGATTCAAAATATGTCTGTACAAGCATGCGTGTATTGGGATTGTCCCGAACGCCTATCACTGCGACCTGCACGGCATTCGCTAGAAGTTCAAAGCCACTGAGGAGAGATGTGATACCCATGAAGTTCCGATGAATTTCGCCGGCGAAAGCCAGGCAAAGACTCTCCGCGCGCTGTCGATAGATCTCTTCGCCCATAAGGTGGTAAAGCCTCGCCAGGACGAGCGCCATGATCCCGTTTCCGGAGGGTGTGGCGTTGTCTGCTGCGTTGCGCGGGCGCGTGATTAGGGTTTCGGCGTCATCAGCGGTGAGAAAGTAGCCGCCATGCGCTGAGTCCAGATAGTGACTCTCGACCGTCTCTACCCAGGTGCGGGCGTCATTCAGGTAGGTGGGCTCACCCGTGATTTCAAACAAGGCGAGAGCGGCGTGGGCCATATTGGCGTAATCGTCCAAGAAGGCGACCTCGGTGGCCCGTCCGTCGCGGAAGCAGTGAAGGAGGCGGTCGCCGGTGCTCATTTTTTCCTTGATGAAGTTGAACGCTTGCCGGGCAGAGGCAATCCACGAGGGTTCCGCGAAGGCGGCGCCTGCAGATGCCATCGCGGAAATCATCAGGCCGTTCCAGTCAGCCAGAACTTTGTCGTCCCAGCCCGGTTTGATGCGTTTGTCACGAATGGCGAACAGGATTTGGCGATCTGCTACCAGTGCGGCCTCGGAAGCATCGTCGAGGGGATCTGGATGGGCGGAGCGGTTGAGAATCGCGTTGCCTTCCCAGTTGCCGCCCGGGGACACGTCATAGATCTTCTTGAAGAGGGTGGCGTCGCTGAGGGCCTCGTCGACTTCCGCTTCTGTCCAGACGTAAAAACGCCCTTCCTCGCCTTCGGAGTCTGCGTCCTGAGATGCCGCGAAAGCATCGCCTTCGGCTAGCATCTCGCGCAGCGTCCACCCGATGGTTTCGCGGATGCGCTCGGCGTAGAGGGCGCTGCCGGTTTTTCGCCAGACGCTAGTCATCAGGGCGATGAGCTGCGCGTTGTCGTAAAGCATTTTCTCGAAGTGGGGGACGAGCCAGGTTTCGTCCGTGGAGTAGCGGGCGAAACCACCCCCGAGATGATCGTATATGCCTCCCTGGCACATACGGTTGAGTGACAGAGACACCGAGTGCTCAAAAATCTTCTCGCCGCCTCGAATATGGGCACGCCATAGAAAATCGAAGATCGAAGGTTGGGGAAACTTTGGGGCTCCGACGAGCCCGCCATTGACGGGATCGAGGGCGCGGAGGAACTGGGTGGCGGCTTGATCCAGTACGGCGGTGGAAAGTTGAATGGGTCCGTCGACGTCGGGTGGTTGCGACAGATTGGCAAGAGCCGCCTTTATCGCATCGGAGTTTTCAGTGACCTTGTCTCGTTGATCGGAATATATGGCATGCATTTGCCGCAGTACGTCTGGAAAGCCGGGACGGCCGTATCGAGAATCGGGTGGAAAGTAAGTGCCGCCCCAGAATGGATCGCCCTGAGGGGTCAAGAACATGGTCAGAGGCCAGCCACCGTTTTGGCCGAGGAGTTGCAGTGTTTGCTGATAGATGGCGTCGACGTCGGGCCGTTCTTCGCGGTCAACTTTTATGTTGACGAAGAGATCGTTCATGAGACCTGCGATGGCGTCGTCTTCGAAGCTTTCGTGCGCCATGACATGGCACCAGTGACATGCGGCGTAACCGATACTCAACAGGATCGGTTTGTCGTTTCTGGTTGCCTCTGCGAAGGCGTCAGGGCCCCAGACCTGCCAGTGCACCGGATTGTCCTTGTGTTGGATAAGGTAGGGGCTCGCGGCGGTGTCGAGGATGTTGCGCATGGACGTTTCCGGGTGGTTGGGGTTGAGGTCGAATGTAGTGAATTACAATCGGTGGATTGCGCTATGGCAGCGGCTAACCTACTTTTCCGGCTCCCAGGGTCAGCCCGTGTGGCTGGCTGACAAGATACACAGCCAAATTGGGCAGGCGCCAGCGCTGGCTCCGAGTTTAGTGACGGTGGGCATCAATTGGCAGGAGAGGTTTGAAGCTCGATGAATGATGTAAGCAGCGATCCCCCGCTTTTCTATCAGCGCCATGTGTTCTGTTGCGTGAATGAACGTGAAGAAGGGCATCCGCGAGGGTGTTGCAAGGAGAAGGGTGCGCAGGACCTGAGGAATTATATGAAGGAGCGGGCCAAGGAGTTGGGGATCAAGCGCCTGCGGATTAACAACGCGGGTTGCCTGGATCGTTGTGAGCTCGGACCTACGATGGTCATCTATCCCGAGGGCGTGTGGTACAGCTGTACGACGAAGGAAGAGATCGACGAAGTTCTGCAAGTGCACCTGGTTGAGGGTGGACGGGTCGAGCGTTTGCAGCTTTGGCCAGGCAAGCTGGAGCGTGGTAAGCCGGAAGCTTAAAGTCGGTTAGGGACTAGAGAGAAAAGTCTTCGACGGTGAGAAGCGGGCGTAAGGCGACATTCTCTCGTTGCAAATTCTCGGAAGCACCCTGGAGTCGATCAACAACGGTGACAACAGCTGGTACGTGGGCGCCTTCTTCCCGGACGGCTGTGATGGCCTTGATGACGGAGCCTCCGGTGGTAGTGACATCTTCAAGTAGAACAATGGATTTGCCGGCCAGGGACTCGTCCTGCGGAAGGCCTTCGATCAGACGGCGGGTACCGTGTTCTTTGGGTTGTTTGCGGACAAAGAAGCCGCCAATGGGGTGCTCTGGAAAGCTTTTTTGAATGACGCATGCGACAAGAGGAACCGCGCCCATCTCGAGGCCTCCGACATAGTCCACGGAAATATCAGAGAGTTCATAAAGAATGAGTTCGGCGATCAGGCTGGCGCCTTCGGGGTGAAAGGCCGTGCGTTTCATGTCGAAGTAGAAGCTGCTGCTTGCTCCGGAGGCAAGTTTCATTTCCGTACCGCGCAAAAGAGAGCGGTCTGAAACAATCTGGATGAGACGCTCACGCAGTGCGGATTTTGGGTCAGTGCCTTGGGCATGAGGTGCGGTCATGAAATCTCCGGCTTAGGTAGGATATATAGGGTCAGGTATTCGGTGGGGCACTATATATAGTGACTAAATCGTCGGTGTGAGTCTGTCCTTTGCACTGTCGCTGCGTGTCAAATGTAACCCCTGAAATGTTGGTTGGGAATCGGTCTGCTTGTGTGACTGGAAACCGGATGCCAGTTTCGGGCTATGACAATCGTTGCGTTATCGAGCGGGCGGGGGCGTGCCGGGGTTGCGGTGATCCGTATGTCTGGTTCACGAGCGGGTAAAGCCCTAATGGAAGTCATCGGTTGTATCCCGCCGCCTCGGGTGGCGACTCGTGCGAGTATCCGAGACCCGCGCAGCGGGGAGGCGTTGGACGAGGGGCTAATATTTTGGTTTCCGGGTCCATTCAGTTACACAGGGGAGGATGTGGCGGAGTTGCATGTCCATGGCGGGTTGGCCGTTGTTGACGGTGTGCTCGGAGTGTTGTGCGGTTTGGATGGGGTCCGGCCTGCTGATCCGGGGGAGTTCACCCGGCGGGGTTTTTTGAATGGGAAGATGGATCTCATACAGGCGGAGGGAATCGCCGATCTGATCGACGCGCATACCGAAATGCAGCGCCAGCAGGCGCTGGACCAGTTCGGCGGGCGGCTCAGCAATGTTTATGAATCCTGGCGTCAGCAGTTGCGGGATGCCCTTGCACATATAGAGGCTGTGATCGATTTCCCAGATGAGGAGTTGCCGGGGGACTTGATTTCAGGTGTTCGGTCCCGGGTTTCTGAATTGGTGGTGGAGTTGGAGAATCATCTTGCCGACGAGCGAAGAGGCGAGCGTTTGCGGGATGGAGTATGCGTCGTCATCGCAGGGCCACCAAACGTGGGCAAGTCCAGTCTGTTGAATGTGCTGGCGCGTCGTGATGCAGCGATCGTTTCGGCGCGTGCAGGAACGACGCGAGATGTGGTTGAGGTGCGTCTTGATCTGGGAGGGTTTCCAGTAATCCTTGCAGACACAGCGGGTCTGCGTGAAAGCAGTGATGAGATTGAGGCGGAGGGCGTGCGACGTGCGTTGTTGCGTGTCGAGGAAGCGGACCTGAGAATTGTGATGGTGGAGGCCGCGCAACATTTCTCTGTGGGAACGCAGATCAGGGACTTGCTGGACGATAAGTCGATGGTGGTCATCAACAAGATCGACAAGCAGTCTGTAGCAGAGGGAACGCGGTTGGAGGGGTGCGAGGCTTGGCCGATGTCCGTTGCGACCGGAGAGGGTCTTGACAGTTTTCTTGGAGCACTTGAAAAGAGGGTCGAGGAAAGGGTCGGCCGTGGGGAAGCACCGGTAATTACCCGAACAAGGCATCGGATTTCTGTTGAGGAATGTGTTTCTTGCCTGAAGAGATTCCTGTCCGGCACTGAGACTCTTAAAATGACGAACGTTCGTATTGAATTAGGGGCGGAGGATCTCAGGCTGGCGGTACGAGCGCTCGGTCGCATGGTGGGAAAGGTCGATGTCGAGGAATTGTTGGACGTGGTGTTTCGCGACTTCTGCATTGGCAAATAATTGATTCGGATTCGAGATGAAGTGAAGAATTGTTTCACGTGAAAGATGACGGAGCCCAACTGAGCTGAAGTGTGATGATCGAGGCGACGACAATACACGGGGACGCGATCTATGACGTGATCGTCATTGGCGGGGGACATGCCGGCTGCGAAGCTGCCGCTGCTTCGGCCCGCTTTGGGGCCAAGACACTGCTGGTGACCCACAGGGTCGAGACGATCGGCGAGATGTCCTGCAATCCGGCGATTGGCGGCCTCGGGAAGGGGCACCTGGTGCGTGAAATCGATGCGTTGGATGGATTAATGGGTCGGGTGGCCGATGCCGCGGGAATACAGTTCCGGGTGCTCAATAGACGAAAGGGCCCGGCCGTAAGGGGCCCCAGGGCGCAGGCTGATCGAGCTCTGTACCGCTGTGCCATGCAGGCAGCGCTGTCAGAAATTGGTTGTTTGGATATCGCAGAATCCTCGGTGGAGGATTTGGTGATCTCGACGTCGGAGGCTCGCGTCGAAGTGAAGGCTGTGGTTCTGTCTGATGGTCAAAAAGTGGAGGCGGGTGCGGTCGTTCTGACGACCGGGACCTTCTTGCGGGGCCTTATTCATGTGGGTGATGAGAGCGTGAGAGCGGGGCGGGTCGGTGAGCCGCCGGCGCTGGGGCTGGCCGACACACTGGAGCGTCTCGGATTTCGAAGAGGCCGCCTGAAGACCGGGACGCCGCCTCGCCTTTGCGGCAGTACCATCGACTACGGAAGTTTACAGGAACAACCCGGCGATGATCCGCCGGTCCCGTTTTCTTATCTGACGAATGAGATCAAGACGCCGCAAATAGTGTGTCACATCACGGGGACCACAGAGGCTTCGCACGCGCTCATTCGCGCCAATCTCGAGCGATCGCCAATGTACTCAGGTCAGATTGAGGGTGTTGGACCGCGGTATTGCCCGTCCATCGAGGACAAGGTAGTTCGTTTCGAGGAGCGGAACACACACCAGATTTTCCTTGAACCGGAGGGGTTGGATGACGACACCGTATATCCCAATGGAATTTCCACCTCCCTCCCGCAAGATGTTCAGTTGGCGCTGCTGAAAACCATTCCAGGACTCGAAACAGCGAAAATGGTTCGGTCTGGGTATGCCATTGAATACGACTATGTTGATCCGCGGGAACTGGGACCGACACTGGAGACCGAGAAAGTTGAACGGCTCTTTCTGGCGGGTCAGATTAACGGAACCACTGGATACGAGGAGGCGGCAGCCCAGGGTTTGATGGCCGGTGTCAATGCGGCCATCCGGGTTGTCGGGGGTAGCGCCTTCACGATTGACCGCGCGGCCGGCTATGTTGGCGTGCTGATTGACGATCTAATCACGCGGGGTGTGGATGAGCCGTATCGAATGTTCACCTCCCGGGCAGAGTATCGTTTGACTCTCCGTGCCGACAATGCGGATCGGAGGCTGACAGGATTGGGCATGCAGCGAGGGCTGGTGGGTGTAGAACGCGCGAAGGCATTTGAAGCGAAGAGTGAGGCCCTGAAGTTGGCGAGGGAAGCGATAGATTCGCTTTCTTTAACGCCAAGCCAGGCCCGCCAACACGGCATCACCGTCAATCGGGACGGATCGCGGCGGTCTGCCTTTGATCTGCTTGGCGGATACGGGTTGACCGTCACCGATCTCATGAGAATATGGCCTCAGCTCGGAGATGTGACGGCGGATGTCGCTGAGCAAATCGAATGCGATGCACACTATCGCGGTTACCTGGCGCGGCAGGAGACGGACATCAGGGCGTTCCGGCGTGACGAGGCGCTCTCAATTCCACCGGAGTTTGATTTCCTGGGGGTGGAGGGATTGTCGAACGAACAGCGGGAGAAGCTTGCGGCTGTGCGGCCGGCAACGATCGGTGCGGCGGCACGTGTCCCGGGCGTTACGCCTGCGGCCGTCAATCTGCTACTTATTCATGTGCGACGGAGCGAATTGAGCGGCCATCAATTGCCAAAGTCCGCTTAAGTCTACACAGAGGCGATGTGACAGCGGAATTCACGGCGAGTGACTTTCAACGTGAGACAAATGTTTCACGTGAAACACTCGAGCGCCTGGAAGTCTATGTTGCGCTTCTGACCAAATGGCAGAAAGCGATAAACCTGATCAGCTCGCGAACGCTTGCCGACGTATGGTTCCGGCACGTGTTCGACTCCGCTCAACTTCTGGATCTGGCGCCGGCCACGTCGAGAAATTGGTTTGACGTAGGAAGCGGAGCCGGATTTCCGGGACTCGTGTTGTCGATTCTCGGCGCGCGGCATGTCTTCCTACTTGAAAAGGATTCCCGGAAGTGTGCCTTCCTCAGGGAAGCCAACCGAGTCACGGAAGCTGGCGCCAATATCGTTGAGGGCAAGGTAGAGGAAATTGCAGCATTAGATCCGGCATCGCGGACGATTCCAGTGCCGCATGTGATTACTGCCAGGGCGGTCGCGCCGCTGGATCAACTCTTATCAATGGTCGCACCGCTCTGCGCCCCCGAAACGATTTGCTTGTTTCCCAAGGGACAAGATGTAGGGCGTGAATTGACGTCTGTCGCAAAATATCCCAATATTCGTGTGGATAAGTTGCCGAGCCGTACTGCGCCTGGCGCGGCGATCCTTCTTATCAAAGGATTGGCGAATGGAACATGATATCGGTGAACTCGCGGGGGCGGTGACGATGTCGCATGACAGCCGGGTCATCGCTGTTGCAAACCAGAAAGGCGGTGTCGGCAAAACGACGACGGCGATCAACCTGGCCACCGCGCTGGCGGCGGTCGGATGTCGCGTTCTGATCATAGACCTCGACCCCCAAGGAAACGCAAGTACCGGATTCGGCATTGATAGAGCCAGGCGGCCGCTGAGCAGCTATGACGTATTGGCCGGTGCAGCCACGGTCAAAGAGGCCGCGGTGGCCAGTAACATACCGTCATTGGACATCGTTCCCTCTACCGTAGATCTCTCCGGCGCTGAGCTTGAACTCGTGGATATGGAAAGACGCAGCCACAGATTGCGCGACGCCGTTGTTGGATCAGTGTCGGTATACGATTACGTATTGATAGACTGTCCGCCGTCACTGGGACTTCTGACCTTAAATGCCTTGGTCGCGGCTGACGCCGTCCTGGTACCCCTGCAGTGCGAGTTCTTTGCCCTGGAGGGCCTGAGCCAACTCATGCGGACAATTGAAAGGGTGCGCGTCGGCTTCAATCCCTCGCTTGAGATCCAGGGTGTCGTACTCACCATGTTCGACCGGCGAAATAATTTGTCCGACCAGGTGGCGGCGGACGTTCGTGGGGTGCTCGGGGACAAGGTGTATGAGACGGTCATTCCACGGAACGTGAGGGTGTCAGAGGCACCTTCACATGGGAAACCAGCACTGCTGTATGATTTCCAGTGCGCGGGCAGTCGCGCCTATATCAGCCTGGCTGGCGAAGTGTTGCGACGAGAGAAGGCCTTGGCGGCATGACGGAAGAAGCCCAAAGTCGGCGGCGGGGTCTGGGTCGAGGGCTCTCGGCCTTGCTTGGCGATGATGCCGAAGACTATGCACGTTTAGACCAGGTCCGGGCCTCGAAGGTGGTGGCAATTGAACAGTTGCACCCGAATCCCAATCAGCCGCGTCGGCGATTTGACGAGGTCGAGATGGAGACGCTCGTTGAGTCCATTCAGGAAGTCGGGATGCTTCAGCCAATCCTGGTCCGGCGCATTGACGATGATGACGAATCCTTCGAAATCGTCGCGGGTGAAAGGCGTTGGCGTGCAGCGCAACGTGCACAATTGCACCAAGTACCGATCGTCATCAAAGAACTTGATGACGGACAGTCACTCAAGATCGCCCTAGTCGAAAACATTCAAAGAGAGGATTTGAATGCCATCGAAGAGGCGGAAGGCTATCGCCGATTGATGGATGAATTCTCGCTTACGCAAGAGGCGGTATCTCTGGCAGTCGGGCGAAGTCGCAGTCACATCGCCAACAGCGTTCGGCTTCTTGGACTTCCGGATTCGGTCAAGACCGTGTTGGAAGAAGGAAAGCTCTCGGCGGGCCACGGCAGGGCCCTGCTGGCCACGGACGATCCAGAGAATCTGGCCAAGAAGGCACTGAAAAAAGAGCTGACAGTACGAGAACTCGAGGCACTGACGAAAAGAGAATCCGCGCCCAAATCGCCTCCCAAGCCGGTCGCTGATAAGGATCCTGACACACGTGCCTTGGAGCACGATTTAACGGAAGCTCTGGGCCTCCATGTCAATATCAGCCACCGAGGTGAATCAGGCGGATCTGTCAGAATTGACTACAAAACGCTTGAACAACTTGATGAGGTTTGTCGCCGATTGTGCCATCAAGAGCATGAATCGAGCGTTACAATCACCGGAAATGAGGAACTTGAAAAGGAACTCGCCGAGTTTTAATTTCCAAACAGAAATGAAAATTGTCTCCTGGGGGATTAGTCCCAGTTGTAGCAGAAAAATTTATTCTCGTATCGGTACATAGAATCTGAGGGAATGAGACTCGAAAAGCAGAGTCAATTTCCTCTCAGTTCTATATCAAAATAAATTTCATTCTGTGATTATTGTCGAAAATCAGGACGATACACTATTTGTTCCGAACGGTCGTTTGTATTATCGACGCCTTGTAGCGCTCGCAATTTGGAACAACGCCCGTTCGCTGACAAGATCTCCCGGCATTCCAGTTGATTTGCACAATCGTTCGGCATTCAACACAATGCCCATAGCGTCTTCTAGACGAACGGTCGTCCATTTTGAAACCTGCGCGGAGAACTTTGCTTTGTCCTTGAAAAACACGGGCGGTCGCAATTTCGACATCGCCTTTGCGACATCAACACCTCTGTCACGCGCGATTGAAGTTTCATGGAGCCGTTGCAGGTGTCGATAAAGAGCCCGCAATATCGAAATGTCCGTTTGTCCTGTCGCAACACAGCGATCATATGCACGCGATAACTCGGTCATATCACCCGTGCAAGTGGCTGTGGCGACATCGTCCAGGACATGCTCCGACTCATCACCTATACAGTCCGCGGTCTGTTCTAACGTAATTTTTCCTTCTTCGTCAATTACATAGAGGAGCAGCTTCTCCAATTCGCGGCGTGCAATTCCGCGATCCCCCCCGAGCCGCGCGGCCATGTAATCCAGTGCGGGAAGCTCCGCTTCCCGCCCGGCATCCCGAAGAATTCCATCGATTACCCGACCTCTGGACACATCGTCGTCGGCATAGCATGGCAGGGCCGCGCCTAGCGTCGCCTCTTCAAACAACCGCCGCAAACGAGAACGGGGGCCCAAATTCCCCGCCTCAAGAACGATGAAAACATTTTCCACCGACCGTTCGAACACAAATTGCATGCTCTCTGCTACACTATCAGAAACACCTTGAGCCCGTACGACCCGCAATCCGCCGCCAAGCGAAATGGCTGTCGCCTCGTCATACAGGCGTCCAGGGTCTTTGGACAATTCGTCTCCGCGCAATGTCACTGCGGCAAACGGGTCGTCAAGGTCCACTCCCCGCGATTGCAACAATCTTAACGCACGTTCGTTCACTAGACCAGAATCGGGTCCATAAACCAAAACAGCACATACGTTTGGATCAGGAGCATCCGTGAAACCTTCGGCCTGTCGCGCACTGACCTTCACGCCGATCGACCCCCTTACGATCGATCGTTTTGGGAAAGATAAACCGAGAGGCGAGTCTTTATCTCATCACTGAGCTCTCTTGCCGCTCTCAGCTCGGCGTCGCGTTCCGTCACAACGTTGGCATAATCCGACGAGACGACATTGTACGCCGCGACCGATCGTGCTTCGCCCTGGAGTACAGAATTGCCAGAGCGAACGTGTACGAGGTTGTAGTCGGCTTGCAGAGAAACATTAAACCTCGTCGCTGAATCGTCACGTGCAATCGCCAGGGCTTCTTTCGCTACCCGAAGGGAAACAATGAACCGGTACTCAGCAAACACCGGTTCACCTAAGGGCGTTAATCGATCAAGCAAATGATTGCGCACTACCTGCCCCAAACGATTTGGGATCGGCGCAATATCAATACCGGCTAGAACAGTTGGTACGGCGCCCCCACTTGGCGCATGCAATGGCTCAAATCCACAGGCCGAGACGAGCGCCGCCAGCGCGACAACAGAGGATCTAAAGCACCACATTTACGATACGGTTCGGAACCACGATCACCTTGCGAACGGCCCGGTCACCGATACTCTTTCGGACGTTATCGTGGGCCAAGGCAGCCTCACGCACAGCCTCTTCCTCAGTATCGCGTGCCAACTCGATTGTGCCGCGAAGCTTTCCGCTGACCTGGATACCAATGGTCACGCTTTCGTCTTCGATCAACTCGGCCTCAAAGGCTGGCCAGGGCGTGTCGGCCAAGAGCGTCTCGTGCCCCAGCACCTGCCAGAGCTCTTCCCCCAAATGCGGCATCATCGGGCCGACGAGTTGTACCAGCGTATCCAAAGCCTCACGCAGAGCCGCGGCGTCGGCGCTCGAAAGGTCGCCAGCCTGACCTGGCGACCAACCTCCCAAAGTGTTGACGTACTCGTATATACGGGCCACCGCCTTGTTGAAACGAAAGGCTTCAATATCCTCCTCGACGGCTGCGATCGTCTGGTGGGTGGCGCGTCGCAACTCGCCGGCAGACCCCACGGAGCCATCCTGCACCACGGCATCGACCGGACCAGCCAAATCCTTCAATTCGTCAACCAATCGCCACATGCGCTGAACGAACCGCCAAGCGCCGGATACACCAGAATCCGTCCACTCCAGATCACGCTCGGGAGGGCTGTCGGACAACATGAACCAACGAGCCGTATCCGCACCAAAACGGCCGATGATAGAACTCGGATCGACGACGTTCTTTTTGGATTTGCTCATGGATTCGGAGCGGCCGACGACAACCGGAAGCCCGGACTCCACATGCACGGATTTTCCATCCGATCCCTGGCTAACCTCTTCAGGATACAACCAGTTTCCTTCCCCATCCCGATAGGTTTCGTGGCAAACCATGCCTTGGGTAAACAGGCCGGCGAAAGGCTCATCGAACCCCAGGTGACTGCACTGCTTCATCGCGCGCATGAAAAACCGCGAGTAAAGCAGATGCAGAATGGCGTGCTCGATGCCGCCGATATACTGATCGACGGGCATCCAGTAGTCGATTGCTGTGCGGTCGACCGGAATCTCCGCCCGCGGGCTACAAAAGCGCGCGAAATACCATGACGAATCAACAAAAGTATCCAGTGTGTCGGTTTCGCGGAGCGATGGCTGACCACAGTTCGGGCAGTCTACCTGTCGCCACGCCATATGCTCATCGAGCGGATTACCTGGCTTATCGAACGTTACGTCGTCCGGCAATTCCACAGGCAGATCCGTTTCGGGTACCGGAACAATCCCGCAAGCCTCGCAATGGATGACCGGGATGGGGCAACCCCAATACCGTTGGCGAGACGCTCCCCAGTCGCGCAACCGATAATTGACCGTGCGCTCACCCTTGCCCACACTCGTGAGACGATTCGCAATTTCTTCCTTGGCGGCCTCTACTGACAGGCCATCGAGAAATTCGGAGTTCCCGAGGACAACGTCCGAAGTTTCGAGGTAGGCCTCATCCTCGACAGAGAAACTTGCGCTATCCGTGCCGGATGGAATGACGACAGGAACGACGGGAAGTTCATACTTTCGGGCGAAATCAAGATCACGCTGGTCGTGAGCGGGACAGCCGAATATCGCGCCTGTCCCGTACTCCATGAGCACAAAATTGGCGATATACACTGGCAGCTCTTTACCCTCGAGAAAGGGGTGAGCAACCCGCAGTCCGGTGTTGTAACCTTTCTTTTCTGCCGTCTCAATGGCCTCCTCACTCGTACCCATGCGGTGGCATTCGGCGATGAACTCCGCCGCACCCTCGTCCTGGTCGCCCACTTCACCCGCCAGTGGATGGTCCGCGGAGAGAGCCATGAAGCTGGCGCCGAAGATTGTGTCATGCCGTGTCGTGTAAACCTCCAGAGTGTCTTCACGACCGCAGATCTCAAAGGACATGGTGAGACCTTCGGAACGCCCAATCCAGTTTTGCTGCATGGTGCGCACTTGTGGCGGCCAACGCTCGAGGTCGCCCAGCGCCTCGAGGAGGTCATCAGCAAAGGCCGTAATTCGGAAAAACCATTGGCTCAGCTTGCGCTTTTCCACGAGGGCACCCGAACGCCACCCGCGACCATCGATAACCTGTTCGTTGGCGAGCACCGTGTGATCCACGGGATCCCAGTTTACCCACGATTCACGCCGGTAGATGAGACCTTGCTCAAACATGTCGAGAATCAGCTTTTGCTGGTGCTCATAGTACCCGGGATGACAGGTTGCAAGCTCGCGTGACCAATCAAGAGACAGGCCCATCGCCTTGAGCTCGTCACGCATGTTGGCAATGTTTCCGTAGGTCCACTCGGCCGGGTGAATCTTCTGATCACGTGCGGCATTCTCTGCGGGTAACCCGAAGGCATCCCACCCCATCGGATGGAGAACACTGAACCCCTTGGCCCGCTTAAAGCGGGCAATCACGTCACCCAGGGTATAGTTGCGCACGTGACCCATGTGGATGCGTCCCGAAGGATAGGGAAACATCTCAAGCACGTAGTACTTTGGCTTATCCGGATCCTCGCAGGCCTCGAACGTACGACGGCTGGCCCACACTTCCTGCCATTTGGATTCCGTTTCCTGAGCGTTGTATCTGGTTGCTGACGACATCTGGGCGGCCGAAGAAACTCATCACAGAGAAAGATGTGCCCCGGAAATTCCGAGGGGCGGCGCAACCTATCACAGAGGGAAACCGTTCTCCAGCGTGCCCACCCCGCATCGCCGGCGTAGGCAGGCGCTTGGATTATGGGATCAGAATTGGGTTATTCTGCTGCTTGTAATCCGGGTCCGCATAGGGCACGAGGCTCAAGGTTGCCTGTCCAATCGCTTGTGCCAAGAGAGAATCAAATGGGCCGGAAATCGGGCCAAACTTCACGCGTGCGGAAGATAGCGGACGCTCCTTGTGACAGAACGCAGCCTGCATCGTGACGCGGCCGCTTGTGGGTGAGGAAGGATCCCCATCAGCCCCTGCGCATGCGGCCCTTTCCCCCGCGTATTCCGCTGGACCAAAAACAAACACGATCCGGTAATTCTTTCGTGCCTGATCAGACGGGACCGTGGTGAACTCGGCAGGGGGACCCCCATGGCGACCATGCATGGCGGCCAAGACGGCACCGTCAAAAGTTGCCTTCGGTGCAGTGGTTGGGTTTCCCCTGATTTCGACCAGGAAATCTCGACCCCCAGCCGCATAACGGAATACATCTATGATTTCTGAATGATCGTAGTAGACGTGGGTTATGACGGTTGGATTAGCGCAGCTCGCCAACGCCAACAAGAGAATCAAGTAGAGAAAGCGTATCGGTATCGTTCTGTCCCCTTGCCCAAAAAAAGTACATGGTGACAGAGCGGGAACATCCCCGAAGCCGTGCAAACACGAACGGTCGATTCATTTTGTAAACTTCGCCGTCTGCGCCGCAGACTTCCCACTCTCAACTATCTCAATTACATAGGTGTGCCAGTCATCCTGTACAAGAATGAAATGCCACGCGCTCGACTAGTGTCCGCACTACATCGGCAAAGACCATTATCTGCTCATGAACCGTGCCGAACGACGAAGACAGCGTAAGCTCGGCGGGTCCCAGCCGGGCCCCTCATCACCTGCCTTGCACAGAGCTGTTGAGGAGGCGATTCGGCTCCATCAATCCGGCCAGTTACTGGAGGCGGAGAAGGCCTATCGCCACGTGCTCGATCTCGCTCCGGGACACCCCGATGCCCTTCACCTGATTGGTGTGGCCCGCCTTCAGGGTGGGGATCCATCTACGGCCGAGCGGTACATTCGGGAGGCGCTCCAGATAAACGGAAAAAATCCTGCTTACCATCGCAGTCTCGGCAAGGTGTTGCTGAGTACGCGCCAGCATGACGCAGCAATTGCATGCTTTAACGCTGCATTGGAATTGGATCCTCAATACATCGACGCGCACAATGACCTCGGAACAACGTTTTGGGACCTATCAAGGACTGAGGAGGCCCTCACTTGCTTTCGCCGCGTCCTCGAAATTGATCCTGGGGACATATCAGCGAACAACAATCTTGGTCTCGCGCTCAGAGACGGTGGCGACATTGATGGCGCCATTTCCCGCTTTCGAAAGGCTGCGCAGGGCGATCCGAATTCTGTCGAGGTACAGAACAATCTGGGATTGATGTTGCAGGAACAGGGCGAGCAGGCGGCCGCCTTGGCGGCATTCCGAACCGCGATTCGATTGGCGCCACAGCAGACGACGTCCTGGATCACCTTTGCGGAGGCCCTTCGATTAGCGCGTATCGATAGCGCCGACCCGGACCTGGAACAGGACATTGTCGACTGTTTCGCCCAGGAAGGCGTCAACAAGCAGCGGCTGGCAGTATCATCAATTGGGTTGCTGAGACTGGATCCAGAGTTTTCGAAGACACTGCGCGAGTTGTCAGTTGAGGGCGTCGAACCGAACGAGGTGCTGACACCCCATCATGTGGACGTCCTCAGTCATCGGTTGCTGATCGCGTTGTTGTGGCGCGCGATTATTCCCGATTTTGAGTTCGAGCGTCTGCTGACCAACGCCCGCAGAGCGATGTTGCAGGCCTGCCTGAGTCGAACACTGCCCTCGGGAATCGAGAACTTCGCCAACGCTCTATCCGCGAATTGTTTCACCAACGAGTATGTCTTTGCCGTGAGCGATGCAGAGGAGCGATCGGTCGCAAGTTTGGTCGAATGCTTGCCCGTCGACCTGGATAAATTCGACGAAGAGACCCGGGTCTCCTGGGCAATCGTCGGCTGCTACGCGGCACTCCATTCACTACCCGAACTGGCAGGCCTCAACAACACCGCCGCCGAATCGCTGGAGGGGGAGTTCGGAGATCTTGTCCGTCGTCAATTGATCGAACCCCGAAAAGAGGCCGAGTTAAAGCAAACGATCCCAAGCCTCAGCGCGATCAATGACTCGGTGTCACAAAAGGTTCGTGAACAATACGAAGAGAATCCTTATCCCCGCTGGGTAACCGTCAATGCGGGTCGGCCCCGGCCACTCGTCTCGGTCGTAAGGCAGCTGTTTCCTCACGCGCCCGACCTGCCCATACAGGGGAGGCAGGATAGCGATATTCTCATAGCCGGGTGCGGGACGGGGCAAACGGCCGTGCAGGCATCGTACCGGTTAACCAATCCAAACATTCTGGCAGTTGACCTCAGCCGTGCCAGCCTGGCCTTCGCAAAAAGACGCGCGCAGGAACTTGGCGTCGACACGGTTGAGTTCGTGCAAGGAGATATCCTCGAGCTCGGTACGTGCGGGCGCACTTTCGATTTTATCGAGGCCGCGGGTGTGCTTCATCACATGGCGGATCCGCGGGCCGGTTGGCAGGTGCTCCGGGGATTGCTGCGCCCCGGTGGTTTTATGAAGGTCGCGCTCTATAGCGAATACGCGCGACGAAACGTAGCCGCTGCGCGCGCATTCGTGGCGGAAGGTGGCTATGACTCATCTGCGGCAGGAATTCGACGATGCCGCCAAGACATATATGGGCTTCCTCAGGAAGAGGGTGCTCGCCAAGTATCCGGAAGTCTGGATTTCCACGCCGTTTCCCCCTGTCGGGACCTCATATTCCACGTTCAAGAGCAGGTTTACACCTTGCCCGAGATTGCCGATCTCATCGAATCACTGGGACTTAGATTCATTGGGTTCGAACTGCGGGACCGCTCCATTCAGAATGTCTACCGCGACCGTTTCCCAAACGATGACTCGCTGTCCAACCTCGGCAATTGGCACGAGTTTGAGGCCGCGAATCCGGACACATTTGCTGGCATGTACCAAATCTGGACACGCGATATCTCGACCTGAGAGGTGAAGCGTCAGCGCGTTGATTTCCGGTCGTTTGTGACGGGCGGTGACGTTTATTCTGTGACGATATCTGAACGCAGCTGGCGGGCCCGGGTCAGGATTGCATTCTCGAGTTCGGTCGCGGTTCCGATGCCCACACTCGAATCGACCCACCGATTCCCGGAGGCGAGTTGCTGGCGGAATACTGAGACTTTCACTCCGTCGGCACGCAACTGGCGATCCAGGATATACACGGTCATCTTGAAGCGTTCGGACGGAACTTCGGGCGGGGAATACCAATCGGTGATGATGACGCCGCCAAAGGGATCTACCGAGGACAACGGCATGAAGGCGACGGTGTCGAGCGAGGCGCGCCACAAGAATGTGTTCACACCAATCCCGGCACTGCCCCCGCCACCGGACGTTCGTGTACTGGGGGCACCGACTAGTGGGACGCCCAGTCCATCTAATATGCCGCCGCCAGTATCTACATCGCCGAAGCGCCCCTTTCGGTTTCCATAGTCGATCTCGCCGACGTCACCGACCCGTACAGTGTCACAGCTCATCAGGAGGACTGCCGCACCGCCGGCAATCAACGAGACAAGCGTTCGATTCAGTGAAGTGCGGGCGGTCTTCATGAGCGATATCTATCCCTGACTGTGACTTGGCGCCAACCGTACGCCACAACGCACCAGTCACATATGTCAGCGCTGCTGAAATGTCCATGGCAGTTTGCGACGGCGCATCGGGGCGTGCAACGAAGAATTTTGCCTGGTGAAATTTGCATCCCCGGCGCAACCCAATCGAAAGTCCACGGGGGATGAGAACAGGAGGTTGGCGCACTGTGAAATTAATATCACTGGAACCGGGGAGCGAGTATTTTGCAACCGAAATTTACGTGTTGTCGAAATGCCACAGTTTCGGAATTACTCGAGGAATCCGGGTGAAACGTGCTTGACGACTTCCCCTGTTCTACGGCTATCTAGGCTCGCTTGAAAAGGGGGCAAACCCTTCGACGTCGCCCCGGAGTACCGGGGCTTTAAAGTATCGATCGATAATCAAAGGAATAGAGATGGATAAAAAGTATCTCCTAGGGACCACCAGTTTGGTGGCAGCCACGGTGTTGGCTGGAGGGAATGCGCTGGCCGAAGCCCAGCCCCTCAACATGCAACTCAGTGGTTTTTATAACTTCGACGTGCACCTTTATAGCGAAGATCAAGAAGGCGGTAATGACAACCATGGCATGGTTACCGCTCAAGACGCCGAAGTGAACTTCAATCTGCGCGGCGAACTCGACAACGGCATGAAGATTGGTGGCCGTATCGAGCTCGAAGGTTCCAACAATAATGACCAGATTGACCAGAGTTGGATCACTCTTGAAGCCGGTTGGGGCCGCATCGACCTCGGTGGTATCAACTCCGGTCGCTATAACTGGAGCTGGGGGGTCAATGCACCGAACGTTGCGCATGGCATCTCATCTGGTGTCCAAACTGAATGGCTGACGATCAATGGTGCATTGATTGGATTCATGTTCCGGCGTCCGCTTGGCTCGGCCAACAACGACGCGTCGAACGATGACCAGGGCATCCACTACTATTCTCCGAACTTCAGTGGCTTCCAGTTCGCTCTCAGCTATCGTCCTTCGGTCAGCACCACGACGGGCGGTGGCGGTGGTTCGGAGAACATTGGCCAGATCAATGAGAACACGAACTACCACGATGCCATGGACCTCGGTCTCCGCTATTCGGGTGACATGGGTGGCGTAGGTGTGACGGCGATGGTTGGTTATGCCACCGCTGCGGCACCGAACAATGCCAACAATGGCCTCTCCAATGGTGGTGGCGCCAGCGCGATCGCAGCCTTTGACGACTATGAACTCGTCAGTGGCGGCATCCGTCTGTCCTACGAGGGCTTCCGGATCGGCGGCATGTTTGCCGACGTTTCCGAAGGCTTCTGCGTTGACGGCGGCGACGCTGACTGCGCCGACACTACGGATCGTAGTACCGAAGGTTCCGCTTACACCTTCGGAGTAAGCTATGGCCAAGGACCCTGGGCGGTCAGTGCTCAGGTGCACTCGGGTGGAGTCGAAGATGACATCGGAATCGCCGGCGACTCGGAGCTCGACGTTTGGTCGGTTGGCGCAAGCTACACGCTTGGGCCGGGACTGCGCGTCATCGCGTCGTACCAAGATGCTGAATTGGATAACGAGGACAACCTTGCCGCCAGCGGCAACGAAGGTGACTCGTTCTCCATCGGTCTTGCGGCCGGCTTCTAATCGAAGTCGAACATAAGTTTCATCTTGGGGCGGGATTTTCCCGCCCCATTTTTTTCATTCAGCGCCATCTTATATGGCACTCAGGAAAGCCCGTTCGTTGGTATAATCATCCAACTCGCAACGTTATCGGGGTCGCGTTGAACGAGATTAAAAGCAACCCGCGCGTGTCGCGGGAGTCAGCTGCTGCGCCATCGCCTGAAACTCTTGCGCAGGCGCAAGCTCATATCGCAGAAGCGTTGGACCACTTCGCAGGCGGACGCGTGGTCGATGCCGAAAACTGTCTGCATCAGGCATTAAATCAAGCTCCCGATCACCCGGATGCTCTCCACCTTTTGGGACTGGCGGCGAAACAACGTGGAAACGACGATCAGGCGATAGACTTGATTGAGCAGGCGCTCGATCTCGTTCCTCAGAATCCGGTTTTCCTGAGCAATCTCGCAAATATCTTGCTTGACGCGGGCGAAGTCGAGGCCGCGATCGACCACTATCGCCGCGCGCTCGATGCCGAACCCAGTTACGCGGACGCTCATTTCAACCTCGGAATCGCATTGGAGCGCCGAGGCCAGACCGAAGACGCAATCACCAGCTACCGTAAGACATTGGAGTTGGACGCCGACTTTGTCGCTGCCATACACAATCTGGGCAGCGCACTCGAATCCCTCGGTCGCGTCGAGGAGGCGCTGACCGAATATCGAAAGGCCGTATCCAAGTCTCCTGAGTATGCCCGGGCATACTACCGAATTGCCTCGGCCTCAAATGCAGAACTCGATGAGAATGAATTGAGCAAGATGGAGGACTTGCTTACAACGGTTGAACCCACGAGCGACTCGGCTATTCACCTGCATTTTGGGTTGGCCCGGGCCTACAACAACAGCGGACGGATAGACGCTGCCTTCAGGCAGTGGGTCCTGGGCAACAGGGCAAAGCGGGCGACGCTCGACTACGACATCCAGAACATCACGCGATTCCACGAGCGGATCGCTGAAACATTCTCGCCGGAGTTTCTACATGAGCGGCACGGTGAGGGCGACGATAGTGATGTACCCATATTTGTCGTCGGGATGCCGCGATCGGGAACGACATTGGTAGAGCAAATTCTGGCGAGTCATCCCAACGTAGCGGCGGCGGGGGAACTCCCTTATTTGAGGGATATATCCCGCGGACTTGCCGATCCTTCCAGTGAGAAGGAATTCCCGGAGATTGTGAGTTCACTGCCGGAGGGAGAATTCAAGAATTTGGCCTCTGACTACATCGGCAGGCTTCGCGATTGGGCACCGGCGGCACCCCATATCATCGACAAGATGCCGGGAAACTTCCTTTATGTCGGCTTGATAAAGCTGATGTTGCCGAATTCCCGAATCATCCATTGTGTAAGGGATCCGATGGCGACCTGCTTCTCCTGTTACACGCATCTGTTTAATTCGCCTCAGCGGTTCACCTATGATCTCGTTGAACTTGGAATCTACTATTCGTCCTATCGCCGCCTCATGGCGCATTGGCATCGCGTAGCACCGGAGAGAATCTTTGATCTCCACTACGAAGAATTGGTCGATGAACAAGAGGCTGTGACCCGAGAGCTTTTGGAATTCTGCAACTTGGATTGGAACGATTCCTGTCTTGCCTTTCACAAGACGAACAGGGCCGTCAGGACCGCGAGCGCACTGCAGGTTCGGAAGCCGTTGTACAAAAGCGCTCTGGACGAGTGGCGCCGATATCAAGGCCATCTTTCGCCACTCCTGGAAGCGTTAAACTAGGTTACCGCCAACATCGAATGGGCCAATCAACCTTGTTGCTGGCGGGTAAAACGAATCGAGTGTTTTTGAGATAGAGGTACGCAGCTTGCCTCCGACACAAGAGCCAAGAGCCAATTCTCTACGCGCTGAGCGACTGGCCCGCGGGTTGGCTGCTGCTCACGAGCTTTTCAAGCGGGGCAAGTTCGATCAAGCCGAGGCGGCGTGCCTTGATTTGCAAGCCAGTGAAGGCAGTGATCCGGATATTCTGACGTTGCTCGGCACGGTGACCATTGAAAGAGGTGATCCCCAAGGATCCATACGCTACTTCGAGGATGCGGTCACACTGGCCCCTGACGCGGCACGGCTTCACAATAATCTTGGCATTGCATTTAAGCGCGCGGGCTGCTTGGACGCAGCAGAGGCTGCCTATCGCCGAGCCCTGGCCATCGACGCCGCGTATGCCCAGGCGCACAACAATCTGGGGGTCGTCCTCATCGAGCGCGACAATTTGGCGGAGGCGGTCCGATGCTTTGAGGCCGCAACCAACCTCGACGAGACTTACTTCGAAGCGCGACGGAACCTGGGCCGGGCGTTGCTGGAATCGAATCAAGTTGAACGAGCGAACACCGAGTTCCGGCGAATGTTGGAAACTTCACCAAACGATATCGGAGCAAATCTGTCGTTGGGAGCAATTGAAAGGCAGGCAGGTCATTTCCAGGAGGCTCAGTCGCATCTCCAACGGGTGCTCGATTTGGAACCAGACCACGCCGATGCCTTGTACCAGAAGGGATTGGTGCTACAGGACCAGGGCGCGCTGCCCGAAGCGCTGGCAGTATTCGAACAAGTTCTTGCCTTGAACTCGACACACGCAGGTGCCTGCAACAGTTTGGGTGTTGTATCACAGGCACTGGGGAATCTTGGGGGGGCCGTCCAATATTTTCGGCGTGCAATATCAGCCCAACCAGAATTTGCCGAAGCTCACAGGAATCTGGCCTTCGCCCGCCGACACGCGGAAATGGACGATGATGCTCGACGAACACAGGCACTTCTGGAAACCGAACTCGACGACGCCTCCGCGATGCATGTGTCCTTCGCGTTGTCGAAAATTTACGACGATCTGGATCAATACGATCAAGCGTTTGGCCACCTGTCGCAGGCAAATGAATTGAAGCGACGTTCGATCGACTACGATATTGGTCAGGAGAGAAACTTTTTTGCCAATCTTGAACGAACGTTCGTTTCTTCATTCTTCGAGGACCGAACCGTTTGGGGCATTGGTGACCGGACGCCAATATTCATCGTCGGCATGCCGCGGTCAGGAACAACACTCGTCGAGCAGATCATTGCAAGTCACCCGCGCGCCGGGGGTGCGGGAGAGATTCTGGATCTTGATCGACTCTTGTGGGACTGCGGAACTGACGAGCGTGAA
>CENY01021541.1_pt1 | contig 25771 bp, 26 predicted proteins | sample 356181 | NCBI WGS metagenome assembly CENY01 (sample SAMEA2619840, study PRJEB7988) | marine metagenome | isolation source: saline water (ENVO:00002010), including
CTAAATTTTGATTCCACAGAGCGCAAAACGGTAAGCGCTGAGGTCATCAATTCTGGTCCTATGCCATCACCATTGATAAATATTACTTTATAGACACGCTGCGACATGATTACCTCGATATTACGTTTAAATTGGAGTATATCAATTGCACTACTACCCTACAGTCCATGTAGAATGAATGGAATCATGCTCAATCAAAAAGAATTGAAGGAAATCGAGTCTCAAGCTGTTGACATCATAAGTGGCGCCGGTGATTTGCTCCTCCAATACTTTGATAAACCACTATCGGTAGACTACAAATCTGCCAATGGCAGGAACCCAGTAACTGACGCAGATCATGCTGCCGATGAATTCATTCTTAATCAGATCAGCAAACACTTTCCTGGACATACGGTCGTTACAGAGGAAACTGAAAATCAATCTGATGAAGCAGGGCAATTCACCTGGGTTGTTGACCCTTTAGACGGGACTTCCAATTTTCTTCATCACTTACCCATATTCGCTTCAATGCTGTGCCTATTATTTAACGGGATCCCTTTAGTAAGTGCTATTTATCTACCCAAAATAGGCAGTAAAAATGGAACTGTTTTACACGCCTGTAAGGGAGGTGGCGCTTTCGAAGATGGTGTTCAGTTTTTCATAAACAATTCTGAACCAAGCAGATTAATGGCTTCTGTACCAGGTTATTTTTTGCGAATGTTTTCCCATAAAAAAAATCTGCGCAGGCAACTTGGCGATCTAAGGAGTCTTGGCAGTGCTGGATATGAATTGGCTATGACAGCAAAGGGAAGTACCGACTATATTATTTCTAGTGGCCCAGCAGTTTGGGATATTGCTCCAGGTCTACTGTTGGTATTAGAAGCGGGAGGCGCCGCAGTAATTCGTGAACAAAAAAACCGGAACTGGATAGAATTTGAATCATTCAACAATCAATCAGTCTTATCCCCTACACCAAGTGAGCTGCGACGCTGGAAAGCAACTTTAATGCTAGGGAGGAAGAGTACCGTAGATAGGATATCCTCTGGTCTTTCTATAAAATCGTACCCCATACGTGACATTAAATATAAGATTAAGTCAATTATTGGCCGACAATAAAATCTGCCTCTAAACTACAGGCCATGGTAAATCTTTTCTGCTCATAGGAAATGGTAGCATTGGGTGATTTATGTAATTAGATAACCTATCAAGCAGAGCGTTTATTTCATCAGTGGTTAGAAAGCAATTCATTATTGATTTCTCTTCATGCTTTTTTAAGTTCCGGTAAACATTTTTCATATCTTTAACTAAGTTGTGCGGAATTACCACTCCTGCGAAATCCCAAATTACAGTCCTCAATTTGTGCTGGACATGAAATGTGAGTCCATTATCAATAGCCCAAATTTCCCCATTGGTGGCAAGTAGGCAGTGCCCACCCTTACGATCAGCATTATTAAGTAATACATCCAGTACAGCTAATTGAAGTAGTTTTTCTTTATGATCTTCAAAAAAAGTGAAGTAATTGGAGTTTGGATCGTTAGGAATGAAAAGTTGAAGAGACCCTATTCCAGCCTCACCTTCACGTCTAATTGTTGGAGGGATTATTTCCCATTTCAACGCTTTGCTAAATTCATAGGTAGCACATTCTCGTAAATATAAACTCCCTTGAGGAAAATCCCATAGTGGGGCTTCTCCTAATTGAGGCTTATAGACAGCCAGCCCTTTCCCTTTATCTGAGTGTAATTCCATCACAAACGTATAGTTCGATGCACGAGGGTGTAACCAACCATCGCCAAGATCAGCATCTAACAGGAAATGTTCAGCATCTTCTAGCGACATGGGGAAATATGTGACCGAGTTAATTAACTCTTCCTCAGGATAATTAGAATATAAAACCATCAGTTATAACGTGGGCAGGCATGATCTTTGTCGTTAGACATTAGAGAATGGCACAAGGGGCATCTTGAACGACCTGCACCATGTATCTCGAATGCACGATCGGCAAGCCAATTCAGTATATTTGGCTCTAGCCACATAAGTACTGCATCTTCTAACGATCCGGAGAAAGAGGCTAGAATCATATAAGAACCGGTTTCCTTATCAACCCCCAATGACAATCCGTTAATTTTCTGTTCGATGTCAACGTATTGGTTCTGATCAGCGCTATATGCTGGTTCTCCTGTTTCTCGTATAGGAGCACGCAGTAGTTGTTTTATCGTTAAGGCTAATTCATACAACTCTTCTTTTTCTAACCAAAGAAGAGCAGATTTTGTTTCACCTTGAACATATAATCGAAAAGTTCTAGATCCCGGTATACCTACGAACTGTGGTTCCACTAAGTTACAGGATCCCAAATCATATCGCGCAAAAGACCAATCGTTTACCATAAATTACTTATCAAACATTGCTCCGACAGACATTCCACTGTGTATTCTATGAATAGCCTCTCCTAAAACGGATGCGACACTAACTATTTTAATTTTTGGTACGTCTTTATCAGGAGTAAATGGGATTGTATCTGTACATACTAACTCTTTAATTGGGCTCTCTTGAAATTTCGCAGGAGCTCCGCCAGAAAGAACAGCGTGTGTCGAAGAAGCATAAACGCTAAGCACGCCGGCATCTAACAACGCGTTAGCTGCATTGATCATTGTTCCACCTGTATCGATTTCATCGTCCATTAATATTGCGGTTCTACCTACTACTTCACCTATGATATTAAGCAATTCTGACTTGTCTTGATTACCCATACGTCGTTTTTCGATAATTGCGAGCGGGACACCTAATTTTTCAGCCATGTCTCTCGCACGTTTCGAAATACCTATGTCAACTGCTACCACCACTGGATCTTGAAGATTAAGATTCTCAAAATAATTAACGATGATAGGCAAAGCTGTCAGTTCATCGACCGGAATATTAAAGAACCCTTGGATCTGACCTGCATGCAAGTCCATCGTTAAAACACGATCTGCACCTGCAGTTGTAAGTAAATCGGCAATCAATCTTGCTGTGATAGGGACTCTAGGTTGATCTTTTTTATCTGTTCTACCATATCCATAGTACGGAATTACAGCTGTAATTCGACCCGCAGATGCGCGCTTAGCCGCGTCTATCATAATTAGCATTTCCATGACGCTATCATTCACAGGCATACTGAAAGATTGCATTAAAAATACATCTCGTTGCCTAATATTCTCCTGGATACGGATAAATGTATTGTCATTACTGAACTTGAAGGCTTCGATAGCCCCGAGTTTAATGCCAAGGTAACCTGCAACCTGATTTGCCAAATAATTATTAGAGTTGCCAGAAAAAATTTTTAATTCTTCGTACAAAGCCACGTTAGTTCTCCAAAATGAGAGTAGTAGTCCATTGCGGATTCTACACTCGTTCAATTTACTATCAAGTTATTACGATCTATAAAGTCGAAAACCCGCCCTCAATTCCTAATAGATTAAAATCCTCTACTATTACTTGCCGATCACCTTTTTCAATATAGCCAATAATTTGAGCATGATCGCCAATGTCCTTGATAGCAGACATTGCAAGGTCGGCTTGGTTTTGCGGCACAACAGCGCAAAAACCTACGCCCATATTAAAAACATGAAACATTTCCTCAATACTCACTTTCCCCGCTTCTTGCATGGCATTGAATACATTTGGAACAGTCGGCATATTATCAATCCGGTAAGTAACATTCGCGTCTAACCGTAACAAATTTAAAAAACCGTCTCCAGATATATGAGCAAGGCCATGCACATCAACACCTGAATCAAGCATCGCTTTCACCTGCGGAACATAAATAGCTGTGGGACGTAAAAGTTCTTCTCCAATAAAATTATTAGAACCATTGATACGTCGATTCAAGGAGGATGAGTCCGTGACCTGAAATATTTGCCGGGCTAAGGTCAATCCATTCGCATGAATTCCGTTACTTGGAAAGCCTAAAATTACGTCGTTGCTTTCTATCTGCGAGCCAGTTACGGGAGGTCTATCTAGCAACCCAATACATGTGGCAGATATATCAAATGCATATCCATCTCTTGGTCCAATAAGAGTGTCCGGGTGCTGAGATAATTCACCCCCGACTACTGCAACATTAGCTCTTTTTGCACCATTTCGCATACCTCGCCCAAGCTCAGATAACAGATCTTCATGTGGATACTGTAGTGCAATATAATCAACAATAGCTAATGGCATAGCACCAGTACAAATAATGTCATTTACGTTTACGGCAATACAATCCCAGCCAATAACTTCAAAATTTCCTGTAATTTGCGCTAAAACGCTTTTCGACCCAACTCCATCAGTTGATATAGCTACTGAGAGATTTTCAGAAATCTCCAATACATTCGCAAAAAAACCTGAAGGCGCGATTTGTTTCCCTCGGTTTCCAGTAAATTCACTGGTCTCAGATACCCATCTGAGCAAACCCGAAAGCCCTTTGCCTGCAGCATCTGTGTCCACGCCCGATTGCGAATATGTATTCATTATTTGATCTTCACTCATCACACACATTTTTATCTAGTTGAAAATTCAGAGAGAAATAGCAATTTAAACATTGACTCATTCTCAAAATTTTATCTTTACAATATTCTGTTTCACTAATTGCTATTTTTCTGGGAAATTCCCTAAATTATCTATCAACTATTTTGCAGATACCCCCTCTATACATTTACTAAAAATTCAATATAATTCAGCGCTTAAATCCCTTATAAAGAATCTGATCCTTGTTTGTAATGCTGTAGCGATTGCGTTGGATTTCTATTCACTAATTTACGTCCATACAAAGGGTGTATCAAGCTTCGAACTTCATGCTCAAGATCATAGAGTTTTTCACTCGTGTTAGGATTTATAATCGACGCAAATCTGTATTGAGATTCGTTGCTTTCTTCAGTAATTAACCCCATTTCTTGTAATCTTTGATGAGGTTGAGAAAAATCTGAAATATAGATGGCTATATGATGATTATCATACGGATGCTGCGGTGCATCCGATTCCCTAAAAATCAATGCCTGGCTAGCTCCTGCGGAATTTACAGTAGCTGATTTGGCACCCCTCCTATCTTTAAACACCACATTTGCCCTGAGAATTTCTTGGTAAAAAAGACCAATTCCTGAAGATGTTCCGACAGGAACATCAAACATTAGATATTCAAGTCCGATGCTTCCACCACCCATGTGCAATCCTTGTTGATGACATCGGAATTTATTTCCCCATGGATCAATAACATCAATAAAAGTATCATGCTTGGCATAAGCAAATTTAGAATTATTTAGCTGTGCTTGAATATCACTAAGACGTATAGCTAAGTCCTCAATTTCAGGTACGACTAAACCAATACGACCACGCAAAACCTGTGGAGATTCACGGGTAGGCAAATGTATTTGCTGCTTACCGATGTTAACCCACATGTTATTCAGCCCCACCGTCATATAAGGATCCCGAGTGAAACCTAAACCCACAATATAGAATAAGGTTGCAACTTGCTGGTCAGGAACAGTCAAATTTAAATGGTCCAAGCCAATAATATTCCCCATGTCTTGACTAGATCGATCGTACATGTGGATTCCTCCAATTTGCCCAATTTTCTAGGGATATCATTTGAATTAGACTACTATCTAATGATACTTCGGCTCTGCACAACAGCACAGTACATGATGTCTTCAACAGCTAGATTACCAGAAGGTGTACCAATTGAATGAAAAATATCACATAGGAATTGATATTGGGGGTACTAAAATATTAGCTGTTATAGCAAATAAATATGGGCTTATTTATGGTACCGCCACAAGAAAAACACCCGCACTAAGTGACGCTACTAGCATAGTTAAGTCATTGGCATATACAGCGACTGAAGCAGCAGATAATGCAGGTATTAAAATAAATCATGTAGACACTATAGGGCTAGCTGCTGCAGGTGCAATCGATTCTAGTAACGGAACAATTATTTATTCTCCGCATTTACCCACGTTGGTTAATACTCCCGTGGGATCAATGCTTAGAGAAATGTTAACTCCGAGCATATACGTCGGAAATGATGCAAATTTAGCTGCACTTGGAGAAAAAGCTTTTGGTGCTGGCAAATTCGTAAATAATTTTGTGTTTATCACTATTAGTACAGGTATCGGTGGTGGCATCATCATTGACAACAAGTTATGGACAGGTAGCTCAGGATACGCAGGTGAATTAGGTCATATGACCATTAATGCATTGGGCCCTTATGGAAAAAGTGCTACACCGGGAGCATGGGAGTCTTTATGTTCAGGAAGTGCACTGACGCGCATCGCAAAAGAACGTATCGACATGGGCGAGAATTCGTCACTCAAGCGCATTGTTGAATCTTCGCGCGCACAAAAACTTACTGCAGAAGACATATTCAGTGCCTCAATTGATGGAGATGATTTAGCGAACCAAATCATAGACGATGCAATTTTTTATTTGGGGACAGGGTTAACATCTATAGTAAACGTGTTAAGTCCCGAGAAAATCATTATTGGTGGCGGACTTTCTAATCAATGGGAAAATTATGTTACCCCGGCAATAAAACTCATGCATCAGCAGGCGTATGCAGATTCATGGAAATCAGTAGATGTGGTACCCTCCGAATTAGGAGCTAATGCAGGAGCACTCGGTGCAATCGTGTTTTCTCAGCAATTTAGCAAATAGACTCGCGAAATCCTAAACGTCTGTTATACTCCGACCGGCCTGTGACAATAGTACAGGTTAAATTTTTGCCTAAATGGCAATAGGAGTATGCCGGTGCCAGCATACGGCATCGTTGGAGCCCAATGGGGCGACGAAGGTAAAGGTAAAATAGTCGACTTTCTCGCAGAGAGCGCCGATATGGTCGTGCGTTATTCTGGGGGGAGTAATGCCGGCCATACCGTAATTAATGAAAAAGGTGAATTTGCCCTACATCTAATTCCTTCTGGCATTTTTCGAACGAATGTAGATGTAGTTATTGGTCCTGGTGTTGTAGTCGATGTACCTGTACTTTTATCTGAATTAGAGAATCTTCATTCGATGGGCGTTGATACTAATAGGCTGCTTGTAAGTGACCGCGCACATGTAGTTATGCCGTACCATATAATGCTCGATCAACTCGAAGAGAAAGAGCGTGGCGGCAACGCTATAGGGACTACCGGGAGAGGGATTGGCCCCACATACGTTGATAAAGTTGCACGAGTAGGTATTCGGGTCGGCGATTTATTGGACCCTACGTACTTGTCAGAGCGTTTAAATCCTGTACTTTCAACAAAAAATCGTATCCTAGAGAAGATCTACGAATCAGACCCAATTAATTTTGATGAGTTATATAAAGAAGCTCTAGGTTGGGGCGAAGCTTTACGGCCTTATATTAGCTCTGTCGAGAAGAAGATTTTAGGTTCCTTGAGCAAAGGTGAAAAGATCGTTTTAGAGGGTGCACAAGGTGCAATGCTTGATCTAGACCATGGTACTTATCCATTTGTCACTTCTTCTTCAGTTTCTATTGGGGGTGCCTGTAACGCTATAGGTATTCCTCCTAATCAAATAGCTGGAATCATAGGTGTTTACAAAGCGTACTCCTCAAGAGTCGGTGCAGGCCCAATGCCATCAGAATTACATGATTCAATGGGGCATGAGATTCGTGAGAAAGCTTGGGAATATGGAACTACCACAGGGCGGCCCCGCCGCGTTGGCTGGTTTGATGGAATCACTGCAAAGTATTCTGCTATTGTTAATGGGTTCACGTCAGCTGTTCTCACTAGACTAGACGTCCTAGATGGTATCAATCCCATAAAAATATGTGTGGGATATGAAATAGATGGTAAAAAAATTGATTATCTTCCCACTCAACCAAAGCAATTTAATTCCGCATTACCTATCTGGGAAGAAATGCCAGGATGGTCATCTCCAACAGCAGGAGCAACAGATATTCATGATTTACCAGAAGAAGCTCTCAATTATATAAACCGCTTGGAAGAAATTATTGGGTGTTCTTTTGATGTAATCTCAACTGGTCCGAAACGAGACGAAAGTATTATCATTCGACCAATTGTCACAAGTTAATTTCAAAAGTGAAGTGTTAAGGGGGCGGCATGAAATTAGGTTTTTTTAATGACTGGACATTGGGCGTAGTCAAAAACGATACCCATATTGTTGATGTATCGGAAGTCCTTGAAGGGGTGCATGCTCACGGAGCCCAAGAATTAATGACATTAATTATTGCAAATTTCAGTAAACTTAAAGAACCCTTTGAAAAACTTGTCGCGGTATCAGAAGGTATACCATTGGAAAAAGTCAAAATTCGACCACCATTGCCCCGGCCAGATCAAATTTTTTGCATGGCTGTAAATTACTTAGAATTTGGACAACGGCCTATGCCTCAAATAGATGCATTCCAAAAATCTTCAGACTGCGTGATAGGAGACGGCGATACTGTTCGCTTAGATCCTGACTGTAATGCCACTATCTTTCACCATGAAGCCGAATTAGCAGTAATTATTGGCTCAGATGCTAAGAATGTTTCTCAAAAAGAGGCTATGGATAAAGTATTTGGTTATACCGGTTTTATCGATGTTTCTGCACGTGGTTTTGAGCCGGGGGGTCGTACAAGCTTTTTTCAAGTAAAATCTTGGCCCACCTTTGGGCCAATGGGCCCATTCATTATTACAAAAGATGAAATCGAAAATCCTCATGCGATAAGTTTGCATATTACTAATAATGGTGAAGAAAGACAGGCCTTCAGCACCGATGATATGGCCCATAAGATCCCTGAATGTATTGAATTCATTACTCGGATTGCTCATCTGGGTCCTGGCGATGTTATAAGCACAGGAACTAACCACCAAGGATTAGGCGCTTTACAGCATGGTGATCAAGTTCAATTCACAATCGAAAAAATCGGTACTTTAAATGTCACGGTTGATGATCCAGCCAGAAGGGAATGGCGGCGGGGGGTTGATGAGGAAATGGCTGCCCGGATGCGTGAAAATGACGGTACTTCAATGGGAATGGGTGAGCGGAAATAAACCCACGTGATTTACGCCATAGCCGTTGATATAATGGAGTGGTGAAGTCCTATGCCTAATAAGACAAAAATAAAAGTTGCTGTTCATGGTGCTGCTGGGCGAGTGGGACGTGAAGTAATAGCAGCAGTAAGCAAAGCTACCGATCTGCAACTAACATGCGCAATTGATCAGCTTGATAAGGGCCAAATCTCTTTAGAAGTACCCTATTACAATAACGTTGAGGAGGCTTTATCTGAGCACTCAACAGACGTCATTGTGGATTTCAGTTTAGCAGCTGCGTGTTTGGGCATGCTTCCCCATGTAATTCACCATAAGGTAAGTCCAGTCATAGGAACCACCGGGTTTAGTGATAAAGATTTACGCTATATTGCCGACATATGTAATGACAATAAAATTCCTGGTTTTATAGCACCAAATTTCACCATTGGAGCAGTCTTATTAAGTAAGCTTGCTGCCATGGCGGCACCTTATTTTGAGTATGTTGATTTAATCGAAGAACATCATGAAAATAAAATTGACTCGCCTTCAGGAACAGCGATACAAATCGCGAATGCCATTCACGATGCACACTCAGATCCGTTCTCTCAAAATCACCCTACTAGAGAGCCATACCCCGGTGCTCGCGGAGCTTCCATACATGGGATTAATATTCATTCGTCGAGGATGCCGGGAAGATTAGCGCATCATCAGGTCACGTTTGGTGGCCCTGGTCAATCACTCATAATCCGGCACGATACTAATGATAGAGAATGTTATATGCCGGGGGTGCTTATGGCTGTGCGTAAAGTTCTAAGCTTACATGATTTTACGGTGGGACTAGACCAGTTACTGGATAACGATTAACGCCTATTTAAGACAGTAGATTTCCTTAGGAGGAATTGTGGCCGAACCACGAGTAACAATAATTGGAGCTACCGGCGCTGTAGGCAAAGTAGCGCTTGAAGTTCTAGAGCAAAGAAATTTCCCTATGAGTAGTTTAAGGCTCACTGCATCTGAGCGCTCAATTGGTAAAAAAATAGATTTTCGTGGTCAATCAATTACCGTCGAAGCTACCACAGAAAATATTTTGAGTGAGAGTGATATCGCTTTTATTTCTGCAAACGATGACATTAGTAGGCAATTGGCACCTCCAGCAAAAGAGCATAACTGTGTAGTTATTGACGATAGTGGCGTTTGGCGAATGGACCCTGAGGTTCCACTTGTAGTTCCTGAGATAAATGCCACTGATATAGTGAACCATAAAGGTGTAATATCGATTCCAAATTGCTCTACGACTCCACTAGCTATGGTTCTTGATGCTTTACGGCCAGAGGCTAAGATTGTTAGCGTGATTGTCTCTACTTATCAATCTGTATCAGGTACTGGAGCAGCCGCTGTTGCTGAATTGAGCCAGCAAGCAAAAAGCGTTTTGAATAACGATCCTATAGAAGTAGAACAGTATCCATACCAAATTGCATTCAATCTCCTTCCTCACATTGGTTCATTTAATCAAAATTCTTATACATCAGAAGAGACAAAGATGCTTAACGAAACTCGTAAAATCCTGCATAGTCCAACACTTCCGGTCTCTGCGACATGTGTAAGAGTGCCCGTAAATATATGTCATAGTGAATCCGTGAACATTCAGTTTGAAAAGGCGATTACTGCAGAAAGAGCACGGCAATTGCTTTCTAATTATGAAGGTGTAATCGTGGTAGACGATCCCACAGAAAATAAATATCCAACCCCAATAGATTGTGCAGGAAGAGACGAAGTCTTTGTGGGTCGAATAAGACAAGATACTGCGCTAGAAAACGGGCTATCCTTATGGATAGTTTCTGACAATTTGCGCAAAGGTGCTGCCACCAACGCAATCCAAATAGCTGAAGAATTAGTAAAACTCAACGCATGGTAAGAATTCGTAATATATAGTTAGCTTGCGAGGAGGGAATATGTATATCGGAAGATTGCTTACAGCAATGGTCACCCCATTTAATCACTCCTTAGAAGTAGATTATTCTCAAGCAAAATTACTCGCAAAAGCGTTAATTAATTCTGGCAGTGAGGGACTTGTGGTAACTGGAACCACTGGAGAAAATCCTACTCTAGATCATGAAGAAAATTTTTCTCTCTGGTCAGAAATCAAAAAAAGCGTAGGCGATAATATTCCCATAATAGCTGGGTCTGGTACTAATGGAACCCGAGAAACCATAAAATTAGCGCAAATGGCTGAAAAAGCAGGTGCAGATGCTCAATTACTTGTGGTTCCTTACTACAACAAACCTACTCAGGAAGGTCTATACCAGCATTTCAAGGCAGTTGCAGAAAGCACGTCATTGCCATGCATTCTCTATAACGTCCCTAGTCGAACAATTGTTAATATGACACCCCTTACTACTATACGGTTAGCAACCGATGTACCCAATATTATTGGCACAAAAGAAGCTTCAGGAGATTTGAGTCAAATCAGGGAAATTATTGAATACTCTCCTCCGGGATTTCATGTGTGGAGCGGAAACGACAGTGATACATATGATGTCTTAAAACTTGGTGGGTGGGGTGTAATTAGTGTTGCCTCTCATCTTATCGGAAAACAAATACAAGAAATGATTCGATTAGCAGTCCAGGGCGATTGGGAAAAAGCACAGAGTGAACATGAACGCCTATTAGCCATATCTACAGGTTTATTCAAAATATCCAATCCCATTCCTATAAAATATTGCTTAAATAAAGTGGGATTTGATGTAGGAAATTTACGTCTGCCTTTGGTAGATGCCGACGCTAAAACAGCTGAATTTTTAGACCAGCTAATTACAGGGTATGAAATCGATTTACCTATAGGTACTTAGGCGTACTCTCTAAGTACCAGTAAACCAATGCTAGCCGAGCCAAAGATTATTATTACCCCTGTAAAGAACTCTGAACCACCTACTGTTCTTAATCGATGGCGACCTAAATAGTTTGTGAGCGTAGCCGCAATGGCACCAAAGATACCTAACCACAAACCTGTAGTGGTCCCATTAAACGCTGCAGTAGCCATATCGATTCGACCATCTTCCGTCCAAAAAACTGAAACCCCTGCACCTAAACCTGCACACAAAGGCAAGGAAAAAACTACCCAGAACAATAATCTTTTGACAAAGCCCATGCTTTTCCTACCTACAAATAATTGGCACTTAAACCATCTATCAATAAGCCCTATTGGCTAGTGATCTCTCGGACGACGTGGACCTCTATCCCTATCTCTATCTCTACCGCCTCTGCGGTCACCATATTCACGAGGACCACTCGAACTTCGGCCACTCGGAGCTGGTCGGCTTGCAATAACGTCTTCAGGGCTTAGATCCTCAAGAATCGCTCTACGTGACAAATTGACTCTTCCCTGGCGATCAATTTCATATACTAAGACGTCTATTTCGTCCCCAACTTGGATTACTGATTCAACTGACTCAACCCGCTTTGTATCGAGCTCGCTTATATGAACAAGACCTTCTTTACCAGGGAGAATTTCAACAAAAGCACCAAAGTTCATAATGCGAGTGACTTGACCGGTGTATCGCTCACCTGCAACGACTTCTTTCGTCAAGCCCTCAATCATTTTTATAGCTTCTTCTGCAGACGTTCCATCAGATGAACCAATCGTGACTGAACCATCATTATCGACATCAACAGTAGCCCCAGTAGCTTCAATAATGCCTCGTATATTCTTGCCTCCAGGGCCAATTAATGCTCCTATCTTATCAACGGGAATACTCAAGCGAGTCATCCTTGGTGCATTAGAGTTCAATTCACTTCTTGGCTCAGAAATCGTACTTAGCATATGTTCCAGAATAAATGATCGTCCTTCTTTTGCTTGTGCTAGAGCTTGGTGAAAAATTTCTTGTGTTATACCTGCAACTTTAATATCCATCTGAAGAGCAGTAATTCCATCAGTGGTACCAGCAACCTTAAAATCCATATCCCCGAAGAAATCTTCCACGCCTTGAATATCAGTTAAGATCTGAAAATTGCCATCTTCATCAGTCATAAGACCCATCGCCACGCCAGATACAGGTCGAATAAGAGGCACACCTGCATCCATCAATGACATAGTACTGCCACATACGCTTCCCATTGAAGTACTACCATTTGAACCTAAGGCTTCAGAAACCACACGAAACGCATAAGGGAATTCAGCTTGATCAGGGATTACAGGTAATAAAGCTCTTTCCGCAAGAGCTCCGTGACCAATCTCTCTTCTACCCGTACCCATTCTTCTTGCTTCACCAGTTGAATAAGGAGGGAAGTTGTAATGGTGCATATAACGCTTAGTATCGTCGGGGTTCAATCCGTCAAGTTTTTGCTCCATGGTGAGAGAGCCTAAAGTTGCAATTGTTAATATCTGTGTTTCGCCACGCTGAAACAGAGCTGAGCCATGAGTACGCGGCAATAATCCAACTTCACTTGATAATGGACGAACTTCAGTAAGCTTCCTGCCATCAGGACGTTTACCTTCTTTGATAACTTTTTGACGAACTATTTTTTTGAGAACCTCGTCGAAAACTTTCGCAATATCCGCAGATTCAAATTCTTCAGAAAGAGCAGTGACAGCAGATTCTTCTGCTGCCTTAATGTTTTCATTTCGTTCTCCTCTTCCTTCACCCCGATCAATAACATTCTCAATGGATGAGCGCACAATCTCGTCCACTTTAGAGACTAAATCTGGGTCCGATGACTGAGCGAGAATCACTTCTTCTTTAGTTTTACCTATCTCTTTGACTAGCTTGTCCTGTAATTCAATAATTTTGACATTGGTCTCTTGTCCAATTCTTAATGCTTCCAAAACAATTTCTTCGCTAACTTCTTTTGCTCCTGCTTCAATCATGATTACTGCATCACGGCTACCAGCAATAGTCAAATCTAATTTACTTTCTTCCAATTGCTCAAATGTAGGATTAATTATTATTTCTTCATTTAAATATCCCATTCGCGTCGCAGCTACAGGTCCATTAAATGGAATTTGTGAAGTCGAGAGCGCTGCTGAAGCACCAATTATTCCTAAAATGTCAGGCTGATTAACCTGATCGGCTGATAAGACAGTAACTATTACCTGAACTTCATTACGCATCCCTTTAGGAAACCTTGGACGAAGTGGTCGATCAGTCAAACGCGCAGCCAAAGTTGCCTCGGTCGTGGGACGTCCTTCCCTTCTGAAGAAACTTCCCGGGATCCGACCAACGGCGTACAAACGCTCTTCGTACTCTATGGTAAGCGGAAAGAAATCAAGCCCTTCGCGCGATCCCCCCATAACTGCAGTTACTAGTACAACCGTATCGCCGTATCTAACAACGGCAGAGCCGTGTGCTTGTTGCGCTAGCTTTCCTGTTTCGATCGAGAGCGTTCGCCCTGCAATTTCAATCTCATGATAAGTAGACATGTATTCTCCTCGCATATACACGCTACACAAAAATATCTCTCAGAATTGGGTAAATTAACGTTGTGTTGGAGCCGAAGTGTATTTACCTACGTAATCCTAGGCTTTCCACAATGCTCCGATAACGACCAACATCTTCTTTCGCAAGATATCGTAACAAACGACGTCGTTGTCCAACCAATTTCAAAAGACCTCTTCGTGTTGCATGGTCTTTGTGATTCTGGCGGAGGTGATCTGTCAGGCCGCGTATTCGTTCAGAGAGAAGTGCTACTTGCACTTCAGTAGAACCAGTATCTCCTGGTTTCTTCTGGTATTGACTAATAATTTGTTGTTTTGTTTCAGTACTTAACATTACTGGTCCACGGACCGAGTCCTTCTATTTCCGCTCTTTTCTTATTTCAATTCCATTATAACATGACTGTAGTAATTGTCCTACACGGCACTATTCCATGCATAAACGCTATGCTTTAATAGGAATATTTTAATCAAATGAGGGGATTTCGATGAAAATCACAAAAGTAGTAGCAACTACCCACAACGTACCTGTACCTGTACCACTTCTAGATGAACCAGTAATGCGGCCATTAGTTTTTTGTTCGATTGAAACAGACAATGGTCTTGCAGGATATGGAATTTCAGGACCTATTCAAAGAAATGCAGTTCGAGAGCACATCAACACTGAAATGGGTCCGATGATTATAGGATCAGATCCTTTTGATACTGAAAGAATATGGCATCAGCTATACACTGAGCATAATCCACGCTCTCAGACTGGAACATGGTCATCTGCAATTAGTGCCATTGATATAGCACTATGGGATATAAAAGGTAAGGCCACAAACATGCCGGTATGGAAATTACTTGGAGGAGCACAACCTATAGTCCCCGCATACATCACGTTTGGGCTTCCAGAATACACTCAAGAACAATTAATTCAAGTAGCAAAAAATTTTGTTGCACAAGGTGAAGACAAACTAAAAATGGTAGTTGGGGTTGCCGGCGACCACCAAGGATGGAAAGAAGATTCGGAGCGTATTCATGCTGTTCGCGAGGCAATAGGTCCTAATGTGCAATTGTCGATGGATGCAAACTATATGTTTCAATTTAATAACGCATTGAATTTAGCTAAAAGTGTAGAGGAATGTAATATCGAGTGGTTTGAGGAGCCCGTTTGGGGAAATGATGCCCAGTTACTACATGATCTAAGAATGCGTACTAGCATACCCATATCTGCTGGGCAGAATGAAGGGCATCGATTCCGCGCGCGTGACTTGCTCGTCAACAAATCGGTTGATATTTTGCAACCTAATGTAGCCTATTGCGGTGGTTTTTCTGAAGGGATGAAATTTGCAACCTTGGCTCATTCCTTTAATCTTCCGATCGCAAACGGTGGTGGATGGCCTCATCACAACATGCACCTTCAGGCAGCGGTGCCTAATGGCTGGCGTATTGAATACCATTATGTAATGTGGAAATGTGGTGAAATATTGTTTGATGGATGCGTAGGACCTCAACAAGGGTGGACTACAATGCCTCTGACTCCTGGACTTGGTCTTATTCCAAAGTGGGACGCATTAAATGAATTTGAAGAATAATTAATGAGGGCCCGCAATATGTGCGGGCCCTCATTAATTTATATTGCTGCTTCGCCTCGTTCTCCAGTTCTTACCCGGACAAGATCCGCTACAGGTGATATGAAAATTTTCCCGTCGCCAATCTCACCATCCTCTGGACTTCTTGCCGCATCAATAATTGCGTTTACTACAGCTTCTTGCAAATCGTCATTAACCACTGTTCTCACAAGAGTTTTAGGCACTGAGGATCTACTAGCCATACTACCTCCACGGCCAACAAAAACTTCAACTCCTCTTTGCCTACCTTGCCCAGTTACATTGTAGTAATAAAAACCCTGACAACCTACAGCTTCAAGAGCTGCAGTAACTGATCCAACTCTCTCAGGTCTAATAACAGCTTCTATACTAATCATTTTTTTCTCTCATTCTAAGATGCGAACTAACGCTCTTCCTTTTCTTAATTCTTAATCTGCCCCATCATGAACATATGCTCTTTCACCATGAGACGATACATCTAGACCTTGGGCCTCTTCTTTTTCAGAAACTCTTAATCCTAGTCCAGGTATTAAGTCTAGGATTTTAAGAATGATCAAGCTCGCAATAAATGAATAAACCAATGTGGCACCTACGCCAGTCAATTGGATTCCAAGCTGGGCAAAATCACCCTCAATTACTCCCTTCACTCCAGCAAAAGCCTCTACCGTAAATATTCCAGTAGCTATTGCTCCCCAAATACCGCCAATTCCATGAACAGCAAAGACATCTAAAGAGTCATCAACACCTAATCTCGGGCGTAAAAGTACAGCAAAATAGCAAAGTAAGCCAGCGCCAACTCCGATTCCTAATGCGCCCATAACACCCACCGCACCTGCAGCAGGGGTTATTGCAACCAAACCTCCAACGGCTCCAGTCGCAACTCCTGCAGCACTCATTCGATTATGCTGGAATTGGGAAAGCAGGCCCCACGTAAGTGCTGCTGCTGCTGCTGCTGTATTCGTTACCAAAAATGCATTTATAGCCACACCATCTGCAGCTAAACCAGATCCTGCATTAAATCCGAACCATCCGAACCACAGAAGTGCAGCACCTATCACTACATATGGCACATTACCTGGTTCAAGACCAGGATTCCTTCGTTTACCTACTAAAATAGCTGCAGCTACTGCAGCTACTGCAGCGTTAATATGCACAACAGTCCCGCCAGCAAAATCCAGTGCACCGAGTTCAAAAAGCCAACCATTTCCTGCCCACACCCAATGACATATTGGAGCGTAGACTAAAGTAACCCACGCAACCAAAAACACTAGGTATGTCGTAAATTTGAATCGCTCCACAATTGCGCCAGTGATCAAAGCAGGAGTGATGATTGCAAACATCATCTGGAAAATAGCGAAAAGCATATCCTCACCCGGCTCAATTCCACTTAATCCTAGATAACTAAGGTCTCCAACCCAAGCGTTTCCTTCACCAAAAGCTACGCTATATCCCCACAGTACCCAAACAACACTTACTACTGCCATACTCATAAAACTCAGCATGATTGTACTAAGTACGTTTTGGCTCCGAACTAAACCTCCATAAAAGAAAGCTAATCCTGGAGTCATCAAAAGGACCAACGCTGAGGCAGTTAATAACCAAGCTATTGAACCACTATCCATAACGGCAACTCCTTAAAATAAATCTGTAAGTTAATATGAGGGGCAAGTTTTACATAAGTGTTACCTACGGGTTACAAACATGTAACAAAATTAGTCTGGATTAGTGAACCGATTGAGGATTACACTTCAATAGAGAGGGTGTCTTGCTTAACGTATTTTTTACAGTTGTCCTACCCATATTCCTTGTTGCAAGTTTAGGTGCTCTTTTGCAACGCGTCCGCCCTGGCTCGCTTGGAATGTTAGGGCCAGCTGCTCTTTACCTATTAAGCCCGGCTCTTGTTCTTGATGGTTTATTAAAAACTGAATTATCAGCTGATGTTTCGCTCAAAATTATTTCTGCTACTGTCGGAACAGTTGTTTGCATGGTAGTAGCCTCATGGATAATATCCAAAATTCTCCGACATGACAGACAATTAGAAAGTGCGTTTCTTCTTACAGGGACATTCGCAAACGCCGGTAATATGGGGCTTCCAATAGCTTATCTAGCATTCGGAGAAGAAGGACTAGCTGTTGCGATTTTAATTTTTGTCGCCCAAGGTTCTTTAAGTTGGCCTCTAGGTATTTATCTAGCCGCCAGAGGGCATGCAAATGGTTGGCAACCTATCTTAAAGGCACTTAAAGTCCCTACTCTGTACACGGTACCTATCGCATTATCTATTCGTGCCAGCGGATGGGATTTACCGTTAACGCTTGATACGACAATCAGCTTAATGGCTGATGCAACAATTCCTGCAATGCTGTTAGTACTTGGCTACCAGCTTGCGCAAGGGATTCAATTCAACTTACCTCTTAGCCTAATTAGTGCCATTGTGACTAGACTAATAATTGGCGCGTTAGTCAGTGTGGGCCTTGTAGAATTATTTGGACTTAGTGGTATCGCGCGAAACACTGTCATCGTTGTTTCTGCAATGCCTACAGCAGTATTCACCACCATCCTGGCAACAGAATTTCAAGCTGCGCCTCGCTTCGTAGCAAGCGTGGTTGTTACCAGTACAGTATTCAGTTTAATCACACTAACTGTACTTATCGATTTATTACAAAATTTTAGCTAAACCTTATAGAGAAGTACCGTTCAGATTTACAGTAAGTGTAGTTTCAACATTCTGTATCATTGACTGCATAGCGAAGCAGCTTGCTTCAGCCATTTTCACTAAATGAGCTATCTTTTCTGGGGGCTCTGAAGAATCTATATCTAAAACCGACTCTAATCCTACCGGCCCTCCTGTTAAAGTTCCCGCTAATGCCGAACCATCCCTATAAAACCTTGCGATCTGCTTTACTTTAGCCTTTTTGTATTCAATGTGGACCATTTCACTCAACCGAGCGAGTTGAGTGAGCAGTCAGAAAGCTATGCCCGCAGAAAAATATGCCAAAGGAGGAGGAGCGGTATCATCTCCGCCTAGGTACTGTCCTTCGTCCGAAAGCATTTCAAAAGTACTGCCGCGGCCAGCGTGAACCCTAGCAACTTTACGTTGGCGCTCAAGCGTTTCCGCCTCCAAGCTAATTACAATCTCTCGCTTGGAACCATCTTTCCCGCCTAACCCTGGCTCGGACTCTTTCACTTCAATTTTTCTGACTATTTCTTCCATAATTCTTCCAATAAAAATATTTACACTATGTAATCTTTCCACAATACGATACTATCTCTCAAAATAACAAGGTAGACGTGAAGATTGAGAATAGCTGATCTATCCAAGCAAGAACGTAAAATTATCCGGGCATGGTGCATGTATGACTGGGCAAACTCTGCTTTCGCCACCAGTGCAATAACTGCAATCTTACCAGTCTATTTCGTTTTTCTTTTTCAAGATGCTCTTGGATCTGAATTGCTTATAGGTGGATTTTCATTCACCGGCAGTTCTCTTTGGAGCCTAGGCGCCGCGCTGTCAACATCAATTGTTGCATTCACTAGTCCTGTTTTAGGTGTGCTGGGCGATAGAATGGCCATCAGAAAAACCCTATTAGCTATCTATATGACAGCAGGATCACTTTTCACAGTACTCGCATTTTTTTCTGCATATACTTCGTCACCATGGGCTTGGCTACTAGGAACATTTTTCTTAGGAAATATTGGTTTCGCGGGAAGCCTAGTTTTCTACAATTCTTTGCTCCCTCATGTATCCCCGAATGATGAGCTACTAGATGATATTAGTTCACGGGGATATGCATATGGATACCTAGGAGGAGGTCTTCTTCTTCTAGTACACCTTGGCCTTAATTTAGCCTTTTCAGATTCTTCTTTTGCAGATTTGGTTACTCGGTTGTCTCTAGCATCGGTTGGAATATGGTGGTTTCTCTGGGGTCTGTGGACGGTTAAAGTTGTTCCAGAACCACCTCTTTTATACGCAAATAAGGTCACTTCATTGGGTTCTGCCTTCAAAGACTCGTTCAGTCAATTAGGAAAAACTTTCAAAGAACTAAAAAATTTTAAAGTTATGCTTCTGTATTTTGGGGCATTTTTATTATTTAACGATGGCATTCAAACAATCCTTGCAGTCGCTGGTGCATTTGCTGCTGATACCTTAGGTATTTCGCTGACGTTCAATATGATTACTATATTAACCATTCAGTTTATTGCTGCATTTGGAGCAATGCTATTTAGCCGTTTAGCCCAATTAATTACCACCAAAAAGGCTCTTACTGTTTCTCTAGTCGGATGGTCTTTTATAGTTTTACTAGGAGTAGGAATCGCCCCGTTAGAACCAAGTAAGCTAGAGGATCACGACTATCAATTTGTTTATGTAGAGAATACAAATATTTACAAAGTAGATGTAGCGCCTGAACTGAGCGATTCAAAGCTCGACAAGGAATGGGCCCAAAATATTGAAGGCCTCCTAGATGCGAATACTAAGACCTTATCGATTGATCAAGCACACAGCTTCCACAACTTAGTTGCAGAAAAGTCCCAATATAGCAGTATCCTCTACCAAGGGCCGCTCAATGCGTTGAATGGTGCTAGTGCAATTGGACCAAATCATCCGTCCACTCTGGGATCGGGGACACTGGACTGGTGGCCAATCGCGTTGCGCGATACTTTATGGAAGCCTCTAGGCATTCCTGTAGACTTTCAATGGTTATTGCTTGGTATTGGTGTAGGCCTTGTTATGGGAGGTAGTCAAGCGCTGGCAAGAAGCTTATTTGCACAAATTGCGCCTAAATCAAGGAGCGGAGAGTTCTTCTCCTTCTTTGGTTTCCTCAATCGAGCCTCATATGTTTTCGGCCCTATCTTATATGCATTAGTTACTGGCCTACTTGATACCCGCTCAGCTGTTTTTTCAATATTAGTAATAATAGTGGCAGGGGCAATTCTTCTAAGTCGTGTAAACGTTGAAGAAGGAATACGCGTAGCAAAAGCAGAAGATGCGCGAGTAGGTCTCTAGGTATAACCTAGATTCTGACGTGCAATTAATGGCCAGTTAACTGTAATTCCATGAATGTTTAATGCGGAAGCTATACCTAATTGTTCCTCAGATTCAATCCCCCATGCACCTATGAAAAGACCATTAGATTTTGCCATATCAACAATTTCTTGGTCCAACAATCCAATATAAGGTAAGAATCCATTGATACCATTCTTCGTACAAAAATTAATCGCATCTTGAGATCCTTCTACCATTAAATATCCATGCATTGCCGCATCAGGAATCACTTTCTTAGCACGAAGAATCTGTTCTGGCAAAAATGAAATCAAAGAAACCCCGGGAACTGGGATCTTTGAAGTATCGTATGCTTGGGGTTTTTGATTTATCCAGCCTTGCTTCAATAATAATTCTCCGACAGATTCAAGCAACAATTCTTCATCAGATTTAATTTCAATAAATATATGTGCCTTATCCTTATATCGAACAAGCACCTCTTCGAGAGATGGTACACGCTCATTAGCAAATGCAGCACTAAACCAAGAGCCAGCATCAAGCTGCTTTATTTCTTCCAGTGTCATTGAATTAATTGCCCCAGTTCCTGTTGTGGTCCTATCAACTTCTGAGTCATGCATAACTACTGGAACTTTATCTAAAGTAAGATGTACGTCCAGCTCAAATAGTGGAAAACCAGACTCTAATGCTTGATCAAAACTTACTATTGTGTTCTCAGGACAATCTGCTGAATACCCGCGATGAGCAATAATTTCAATCATCTACAACCCTCGTTTCGCAAAACTGCAGCGTATAAAACTATACCAACTGAAGTAGCCAAATTCATACTGCTAACACCAGCTTGCATTGGCAGCCCTAGGGTAATAGCGGATAAACGCTTAAGCTCGTCACTTAACCCTTCACGCTCTGTCCCAAATGCAAATATCAAATCGTCTGTAAAATCAAATTGAGAAATAGGGGACCCTTGAGGGTCTAATGCTATAATTTTTCGGCTTGTTCTAAGCAGATCATCCAGTTTTGTACTCACAACAGGCACTGCAAACTGTAGTCCTGCTGCTCCACGTATAGCTGGTGGCTCCCAGGGGGATACCCCATTAATTAAAATAACACCCGCTGCCTGTGCCGCGGCAGCCGTACGTATACAAGCGCCCAAATTGCCAAAGTTATACGGATTCTCCAATAAGACAATATTCCCTGGAGCATTTAATATTTTATTCAATTCGTATTCAGGCCTTATCGCAACTCCATATACACCAGTCCAGTGTGAGCGCGTTCTCCTCAAAGCATCCACTACGTTCGTTCGTGCAATTTTGCATTTTTCTAAAATTGCTGATTCTACGTCTGGAGCATAATCAGCAATCAAATTATCTAGTTTTTGCGGATGCGTACAAACGATAAGTTGTATATCAGCATTGAATCGTAAGGCATGCTTGACTGCATGAAACCCATCCAAAAAAACTAAGGATTCATTTTGAAGGGAATCAATCAGCAACTCATGGTCATTGGTATTTATTGGCTTCATGCTCAATGGGAAATTAAAACTTGGAGGCGACGGGCAGAATCGAACTGCCGAATAGGAGTTTTGCAGACTCCCGCCTTAACCACTTGGCTACGTCGCCTTTGTATAAAGGTTACTGAGATTTTCGTAGAGTCGTCAAATATTTCTAAAATCTAAGTATTTTAGAAACACCAAATTCCTCAGCCAGGTCATATAATTTGTTCCAAGTAGAATCTTCAACAAAAATCCCATCCTCTAATCTTTGCTTCATATTCCGATGTTCAATCTCACCTGGATACAAAATTTCATCAAAGCCAGATGCCATTTTTGACGCCTTTAGATAGCCCGCAAGATCAGTAACTTGCTGTTTGAATTCTTCCAATGGCCTAAATGCAGAAACATCAAAAACTGCCATAAAACACCCATCATTGTGAAATCCACGAGGGTCGTGACCAAAACCTAAGCCTGTCAAAATACCTGACAATATCTCTACCATTACAGATAAGCCATAACCCTTGTAACCCTCCGAACCACCCAATGGCAGAAGTGCTCCTCCTTTTTCCCTAAGGACGGAAGGGTCTGTAGCAGGGTTACCTTCGTTATCGACTACCCATCCTTGTGGAATATCAATTCCTCTAGCTTTAGCTAATTCAACTTTTCCAGCAGCTACCGCACTTGTAGCCATGTCTATAAATAAGGGGCCTTCTAGGTTACTAGGAACTGCAATGCAGATCGGATTTGTACCCAATCTCGGCTCTCTCCCGCCAAAAGGAGCAACTGCCTTAGCAGTCCTACCGGAATCTGCTGTCATAAGTCCAATAAAGCCCTCTTTAGCTGCCATTAATGGGTAGTCAGCGACTCGCCCCACATGACTCTGTCTATATACTGTGGCAGCTGCCGCTCCTTGCGTCTTAGCTTTGTCTATCGTCATTCGCATTACATGTTCAGAAACCACGTAGCCAAATCCCCAGTGCCCATCTGCTACTAGAGTTGAAGGGGTTTCTTGGACGATGTCAAATGGTGCTCCGGGTATAATATGGCCCCTTTTAACACGATCAATATAAGTAGGTATTTGTATGATTCCGTGGGAGTCATGGCCTGCTAAATTAGCGCCAATCACATGCCTTGCAATCACTTCTGATTCACTCGAGCTTGCTCCAGCACACTGGAGTAATTTGTCAGTGATTTCTCTAAGATGATTATGTCCAATAGTTGGCATTTCCTTACCCCTTAGTAAATCGTTTTTAAAGAAAAGCCCCAGCCTAGCCGGGGCAAATTTATTATGGTGCGCAGGAAGAGATTTGAACTCTTACGGGATTACTCCCACTGCCCCCTCAAGACAGCGTGTCTACCATTCCACCACCTGCGCGGGGTATGAATTGTAGAACGCAAACGCAACTCTGCCAACAGTTATTATGTAATTAGGAATGAAACACCTGTTAAAAAAAGATTATACTCAACCCACAATACAAAAGGAGCGCATATGGGAACTTCAAGGATGTATGCAGATGCCAATGGCGATACTACATGGCAATCGATAGATTTAGCTGAACACCCAGAATGGATTAAAGGGTTTGAAGCAAAAGATATTAAATTTGGAATTAGACCTCCAGATATCGAGCAAGATTGGCATCCTGCGCCGAAACGTCAATTTGTCATCATCTTATCGGGGGCACTACAAATTACTTATCCTGACGGATCAAAAAAAGTCTTTGGTGCAGGAGAAGCTAGGCTAATGGACAACATAACTGGTAAAGGGCATAAGACCATTGCCGTTGGAGGAGTCCCGTGTATTACTGCAACTGTGGTACTGGAGGATCAAGAACCACGAATAGGTGCGATTTAATTACACTTAGGAGAATTTTCTGCCATTTTGATGACTCTCTTTGCCAATCCATCGAAAACAACGCGGTGGATTGGCAAAAGAGCATACCAATAAGCTAATCCAATTAAGCCTTTGGGGGCAAAATAGGATTTTTGCACAAATATTAGAGCATCCTTGTTTTGTTCTATTTTAAACTCTAACCAAGCTTTTCCAGGAACCTTCATCTCTGCATGCAATAGTAATCTCGAATTAGGTACCAGTTTCTGTACACGCCAGAAATCCACTGCGTCACCAATTGATAGTAAGTTGGATGGTCTCCCTTTACGCAAACCAATCCCACCGAACAATTTATCCACGAAGGCTCTCAACCTCCATCCCCAATTCATATACCAACCGTTATCTCCTCCTAGGGAGCAAAATGCATCAAAAATCTGTCCTGATTTAAGATTGGTTTCGACTTTTCGTGTTTCAATGATCATCCCTCGCAGAACTGATTTAGCCATTGACGATTGATCAATTGGAGCATCTTGAAAATAGTGAGGATGCAAATCCATTAGAGCCTCATGGACTGCGTCACGATACTCCAATGGTTGGATGTTCGGGAAAATATCGTGAGCAAATAAGTTACTGACAATAACTTCGCTCTTCAACCCTTCCACCAATGGTCGAGCAAAGCTTGCCTTAAGCGGAGTCACCCAGTGCACCCAGTATGAAGAAAGCCGTGGAGTCAATACAGGAACACGGATCATGGCACGCCTTAAGCCCCTTGCTTTAGCATACTCAGTCATCATATCTCCGTAGCTCAGTACTGTAGATCCTCCAATTTCAATTACCTGATGCTCATTGTGTTGAAGGTTTAGTGCTGAAATTAAGTATTCCAAGGTATCTCGAATCCCAATTGGCTGAACCCGCGTAAAAACCCATTTTGGACAAATCATTACCGGAATTCTTTCGGTTAGGTATCTAATCATCTCAAATGGTAAGCTCCCTGCACCTATCACAGGGCCTGCTCTTAATTCAGTTACAGTCGCATGATATTTTGCCAACGCCTCACCCGTTGCATGCCGAGAGAGTAAATGAGAAGTTAAAAGAGAATGGGGATTACCAAGTGCACCCAAAAATATTATCCGTGTTGACATTGAAGCTGCTACTTCACCAAAAGATTCTGCAGCATCCATATCATGCTGATGAAAAACTTTACTAGAACTTCGCATGCTATGAATCAGATAATATGCAATATCCGCTGATTCCAGAGCCGTGTATAGCGTTTTTTTATCTCTAACATCACCTATCGACACTGTGACATTTAAGTTCCAGTCAACATATTTAAGCTGGTTCGGGTCGCGAACCAGCACATTAATTTGATGGCCTTCTGCCAGTAGACGAGGAACTAATCTACTACCTATATATCCCGTTGCTCCTGTTACAAGAATTCTCATTATGTTGTCGCTCTTAGTTTC
>CENY01015969.1_pt1 | contig 25695 bp, 26 predicted proteins | sample 356181 | NCBI WGS metagenome assembly CENY01 (sample SAMEA2619840, study PRJEB7988) | marine metagenome | isolation source: saline water (ENVO:00002010), including
TGATTTTCCGACATTTGATCTTCCAGCAAAGGCCACCTCTTTTTTGTCATGAATAGGAAACCCGTCATTTGCAACCACAGACAAACAGAATTTACTGTCTGTCGCAAAAGCCAATCGTGCGTCCGCTAACTCATCCTCGGCGAAATCTGTGTAATCAATAAAACCTAGCTCTTTTTTGGTTTCTTCTTGAAGGTATTTTTTATATTTGACCATAGTTCAACCTCTACGCCCATTCGTTTCATTATAATATATTGTTGTAATGAGGATAATGTATTGTTCCACGCCCAATAAATAACCAGACCAGCTGAAAACTGTGCAAATAAAAAAGTTAGGGCTACGGGCATCCAAGCGAATATTTTTTGCTGAATAGGATCTGGAGGGGCGGGGTTTAATCTCATTTGAATGAACATGGTAAGACCCATAATAATAGGCCATATACCAATTACTAGAAATGATGGTGGATACCATGGAATAATACCGAATAGATTAAATAAGGTGGTTGGATCTTTTGCTGATAGATCAGCTATCCAACCATAAAATGGTTGATGTCTCATTTCCATGGTGCACAAAAGTACCTTGTAAAGCGCAAAGAATACTGGGACTTGTATTAAAATTGGTATACAGCCAGACAGTGGATTAACCTTATCTTTTTTATATAATGCAATAATAGCCTGTTGCTGTTTTGCGCGATCATCCTTATAATTTTCTCTAATTTTTAACATCTCAGGTTGTAGTTTTTTCATTGCACTCATTGAGACATAAGCCTTATTTGCGAGTGGGAAAAATACAATTTTGATGAGTACTGTCACCCCTAAAATTGAGAGCCCATAGTTGCCAAGTATTCCATAGAGCCATTGAAGGACATAGAATAGTGGTTTTGTTAGGAAATAGAACCATCCCCAATCGACTAATAAGTCGAATTTTTCGAGTGAATATTCATCTTCATATTGATCCAAGATTTTTACTTCTTTTGCGCCCGAGAAGACATATGAGGTTATTGTTGTGGTGCCTCCTGCATTTACCTTTTGAGCTGAGCCTAAATAGTCAACTTGATAGGTAGAGCCGTTTCCCTTTGAAGTGTATCTACCCTGATAATTTATATCCTGTGGGGGAATAATTACTGTTGCCCAGTTTTTGTCAGTAAAACCTAGCCAGCCAGTCGTAATATTATCAAATGACTCAGTCTGTTCAGCAATATCTGCGTAATCAGCTTTTTTCTCTCCTTCGCTCCCAAGCACACCAATGTAACCCTCGTGAAGCACGAAGAAATTCGTATAATCCTCAGGGAGACCTTTTCTTGATATTAGAGAATATGGGTATAGGATTTCAGAGGAATTTGAATTATTTTTTACTGTTTGTGTGATGGTAAAAAGGTAGTTATCATCTATACTAAACTCCTTAGAAAAAATAAGACCTTCGTTGTTATTCCACTCTAGCCTAACTGGTGAGTTAATACTTAATTCACCACCGGAGACTAACTTCCAAATTGTGTTATCATTTGGTAATTTTGTTTGTGATTTAGCGTCGCCGACCCAGCCTTGGTGCGCGTAATATGGATTCTCAGATGTATATGGTTTTAACAACTGAACTAATTTGCTATCCACGTCAATTGTATCTCTGTATTTTTTTAGACGAATATCATCCAATTTAGCCCCAAGGAGTGAGATTGACCCCTCAAGTTTTTCTGTATTTATCCTTATACGCTCGACAGACGTTCCAGCATCGGAAACTGAAGTTGATGAGGCAGTCGCAAGATCAATTTTATCCTCACTTTCAACATCGCTTTCAGGGAGTGGTATGTTTGATAGATCTTGGCTTTCCTGAAGGCTCATTTCATTACTTATTTGGCCTGATGTTCTCTCATCAAGTTGGCTACTTCCGATAAAATATTGCCATATTAATAAAACTAATATTGATAAACCGATTGCTAGTATAAAATTTCTTTGTTCATTCATTGCATTATCAGATTTTTTTACATAAACTTTCCAGGTCACTTTTAAGTGACTCATAGGGGTAATCCAGAATTGCTTTTCGTGCTATCATCACATAATTCGTATCTTGCTTTGCATAATTAATGAAAACGTCGGAGACGACAGATCGCATCCTTCTTTTCGCCTTGTTTCTAAGAACAGATGTTCCGATTTTCTTAGAAGCAGTATATCCAATCTTTGGGCTTGAGTGCATTTTGTCTTCAAGATTGTGCTCTAAAAAGATAAATGATGGCGTCACAAACTTTTTGCCACCTGAAGCAAGTTTAAACTCATTCCTTTTTTTTAAAACTTCCATTCGAGACAATTATTATTACAGAATTATGCGGAAAGACGTTTTCTCCCCTTTGAACGTCTGCGGTTTAGCACTTTCAATCCTCCGTTTGTTGATTTTCTTGCCCTAAAACCATGCCTTCTTTTTCTAACGAGGACGCTTGGTTGATAAGTACGTTTCACTTCATTTACTCCAAACTATAAATTTAGATATCTATACAATAATAAATATAAAACATAAACAAAAAATATATTTATTTTATAATAATCAAGATTAAATTACTATAATCTAGATTTCCAGATATCAATATGCAAAAAAAAATAAACATAACTGCTGGTAAAAAAAATCTTATTTCAGATGTTGAAGGAATAAAAGTTGGTAATGCAGAGAATATTAAACTCAATACAGGACTCACATTTTTAAAACTTAATCACAAATATCGCGCGTCAGCTTATACTTTTGGCAGCGCACCTGCATCTCGTGAGGTTGAATTATTACAGCCAAATAATACCGTCGAGTTTATTGACGGTATCTCATTAAGCGGTGGATCCGTTTTTGGCTTAGCGGCCGGTGCGGAGTATGTTGATATTCTCAAGCAAGAAAATATAGGCTTTAAAATAAAAGATACAGACATTTCAATACCAATCGTGCCATGTGCCAGTATTTATGACATAACTACAAAAAATTATTCTGCTATAAGCTCCGCAGTATATAAAGAGCTATCCCATGAAGCATACTTAAACTCAAGCAAAGACTTCTCACTTGGTAATTTTGGCGCTGGTATTGGTGCTGTGGCTGGTACTCACAAAGGTGGCCTTGGCAGCGCCTCTACAAAAATTAGTAATGACATAATTATAGGAGCCATCACCATTGTAAATTCAGTTGGTTCTGCGGTAATCCCTGGAACTAGACTTCTTTATTCCAGTATTTATGAGTTAGGTGGTGAGATGGGAAATAATTTGAGAAAAAATTTTCGAGATTTTGAACATTACCAATGTCAACTGGATATATCTAAGACGACAAAGCTGGATAAGCGACCGAGAGACAGGCAAAATACAACTATTTCCGTTATTGCAACAAATTTAGATTTGAATAAGTTAGAATTATATAACCTTGCAAAAATGAGTACTTCCGGACTGAGCAGGGCAATTAGGCCGGCTGGAACAAGTTTAGATGGTGATATAATATTTGCAATCTCAAGTTGTAAGAGAAATTATTATAAAAAAGACTATAATTTTTCATTTATTTGTTCTACCGCCTCAGATACTCTAACTAGAGCAATAGGAAGAGCTGTTTATAGTGCAAAAGGTATAAAAGGGTTAAAAGCCGTCAAAGATTTAGTAACAAAAAAGGAGTAATATTATGAATAGTCAAAAATGGGAAAAAGGAAAAAAGATTCGTGATGAAGCTTTTGGTAAGGAAGGTTTAGAACGCTGGGATGACCTTTATAAAATTTGTCCTACACATGCTGATGCCATTCATGAGTATTGTTTTGGTACGGTTTGGGACAGGCCAAATCTTGATCTAAAAACAAGGGAAATGATAGTTATGGCTGCAGCCGCCGCTCTTGATTTGCCTCACGAGGTAGGATTACATGTTAGGGGAGCATTAAATAGGGGCGCAAATAAAGACGAACTTATCGAGGTCATTCTGCAGTGTTCGCCATATATTGGATTCCCAAAAACTAATCATGCTTTAAAAGCGGCGCAAGAAATTTTTGATAGTTGGGAAGCAAAAAAAGATGATTGGAAGCCACTTTAGTTTAGAAAATAATGATACGTAAATTTAACAGGATAGTAACAGTTTAAGAGCTTATAAATATCACATAAATAATTATATTCAGAGAAATTTTATGATAAGTACGAGTTTAAGCGCAAGGTTAAGAGAGTTGCTAATTGATGGTAATTGCTACAATCCCGCAACAATTTTTAATCCATTATCAGCAAGGCTTGCCGGTGATGTTGGTTTTAGATTGGGTATTATACCAGGCAAGATTTTGGCACTTGATTTTTTATCCGAGCCTGATCTTATGCTGTTAACATTGTCGGAGCTTACTGATACCGTGAGAAGAATTGCCAAAAATACAGAGATACCATTAATCGTTGATGCCGACAATGGCTATGGGAATGCATTGAATGTAAAACGAACAGTTGAGAATCTCGAAGATGCAGGGGCTTCTGGTATAAGCATAGAAGATACGGATCTTCCAATTAAATTTGGTGCCTTAAAAAAATCAGATTTTTTAGATATAAAAGAAGCTTCAAAAAAAATAAAAATGGCTGTAGATTCGAGAGAAAACACGAGTACTTGTATAATAGCGAGAACTGGCTGTTACTCATACACTGGTTTTCAAGATATGATTGAAAGGGGTAAGGCTTACGAGTCCGAAGGCGCGGATGCAATTTTCTATGTTAATATCGATACACGAAATCATATTTATGAAATATCAAATCATCACAAAGTACCAATAATTCTTGGTAATAATTCAACTGAATTGTCCTTAGATGAGCTTGCTGACTTAGGTATTTCGGTTAGTCTGCCAGGTCACAAAGCATATTTCATTGCGATGCAAGCTTATAAAGATGCAATGCAAAGATTGTTCGAAACTGGTAATTTTGGTGATTATAATATAGATATGGATAAATTAAGTGAATTATCCAATGAAGATATATATTCAAATTTGATCGATAAATATATGAAAGGTTGAGAATAACGAAAAATGAATAATAATTACGAACAGATAATTAATGATGTTTTCGATAATAATTCATCTGCTAATATTCAAGAAGTCAGTATGATTGTCGATGACGTTCTTGAACAATTGGACTCAGGGGCACTCAGAGTCTGCGAAAAAATCAACGGAAATTGGGTAGTTAATCAATGGATTAAGAAAGCCATATTACTCAGTTTCAGGACAAAAAGTAATTCAACTCTAAGTGGGCCATACGCAACTTGGTTCGATAAAGTCGCTGGCAAGACTGCAGATTGGGATGAAGATAAGTATAACTTAGCAGGATTCCGCAATGTTCCAAATGCTGTGATTAGAAAATCTGCTTTTGTTGCAAAAGATTGTATTATTATGCCCTCATTCATCAATGTGGGTGCTTACGTGGATCAAGGTACAATGATTGATACTTGGTCTACAATTGGATCGTGTGCACAAATAGGAAAAAATTGTCACATAAGTGGAGGTGTAGGCATTGGTGGCGTACTTGAGCCACTTCAAGCAAATCCAGTAATAATAGAAGATAATTGCTTTATTGGGGCTAGATCAGAAATTGCTGAAGGTGTGTTGGTCGAAGAAGGATCAGTAATTTCTATGGGTGTCTTTATTGGAGCCTCAACGAAGATAGTCGATAGAGATACTGGGGATATTTATTATGGTAAAGTTCCATCTTATTCTGTAGTAGTTCCCGGAACGTTACCTAGTGAAAAGATGAAGGACGACGGCTTGGGACTTTATTGTGCAGTAATTGTAAAAAGGGTCGACGAGAAAACTCGATTAAAAACATCGATCAATGAGTTATTAAGGCCATAAATATTTTTTAAAAAAGTATATTCATGATAAATCAAGTCGAAGCGCAAAACATATTACAAGATTTTCTAAGGATTGAGAGTGTTACTCCCGATGCTAAAAAGTCATTTGATTTTTTAGAAAAACTTTTCAAAAAATATAATTTTGAAATACATAGAGTGAAATTTGGCTCTGCTGATACAATAGAAGTAGAAAATATGTTTGCAATTATTGGGTCTGGGGGTCCGCATCTCAATTTTGCAGGACATGTAGATGTTGTTCCCCCGGGCGAACTGAATAGTTGGAAGCACCCCCCTTTTTCAGGGCATATTGAAGACGGAATCATATATGCTCGTGGTGCAGAAGATATGAAAGGAGCGGTGATTGCATCCATAGTGGCGGGAATTAACTATTATGAGAGAATGGACTCCAAAGGTACGCTGAGTTATATGTTAACAGGTGACGAGGAAGGAGTGGCAATAAATGGTACCAAACCTCTCATCAAGTGGGTCAATGATCAAGGAATAAAAATTAATGACTGCATTGTTACTGAACCAACAAATAAAGAGTTGATTGGAGACAATATTAAAATTGGGCGTAGGGGTAGTTTATCGTGTGATTTAAGAATTATTGGAAAGCAAGGCCATGTTGCATACCCCGAAAAAGCAAAAAATCCCATAACACATGCCATAAAGGCGTTATCAAAGATTACTGGACAGTTAGATGAAGGATCTGAGCATTTTCTACCAACTAATATTGAGATTACATCTATCGATGTAAATAACCCAACTCATAACATCATTCCTGAATTAGTTCACGTATCTCTTAACGTTCGGTTTAATGATTTATGGAATGAAATATCTTTGATAGAGTACATAAAGAATAGGCTTTCATCAGCTCTTGATGAAGCAGAAATTACCTTTGATCTGAGAAAAATTTCGGTAGCAGATGTTTATTACACTGGGAGTGGGAAATTAACTGATTTACTTCAAAAGGCTATATTTAATAAAACTAACATAGATGCCAAACTAAGCACTTTCGGTGGGACATCAGACGGTCGTTTTATTGCAAAATATTGCCCAGTAGTAGAGTTTGGGCTTGTTGGCAGGACAATGCATCAGGTAGACGAAAAAATAAGAATAGATGATTTTTTTCTCCTTACAGAGATTTATATAGAATTTATTGATAATTATTTTAACTTGTAAATCTTTACATAGAACCGTAATCAATTTTTTTAAGATACAAACCGCAAGATGGAGCGAGAGTTGCACATTTTGTTCTATCTTTCGCAGCAATAATATCAGGTATCATTGACAGATCCCAAGATCCTGTACCAACTTTGAGTATGCAGCCCATAATCGATCTTACTTGAGTATGTAAAAAAGATTTAGCTGTAAAATCAACATAGATTTTATCCCTCTTCTTTGTAATTAAAATTTTTTCAATTGATTTAATTGGAGATTTTGACTGGCATCCAGCCGATCTAAAAGTAGTAAAATCGTGTTTGCCAATGAAATAATCTGCAGCCTGCTGCATTAGTGTAATATCCAAGTTTTGCTTTACATGTGCGTGTGTATTGCTGTGGTATGTAAGTGGGCTCTGTCGGTTCATTATTTTATATCTGTAGTGTCTCATTATTGCTGAGAATCTGGCGTCAAAGTCATCAGGAACTCTCTCAACACCTAAAACACTGATTTTTTCATTCTTAAGATAAAAATTAATACCTTTTCGTATTTGATCAGCGTCGCGATCCTGATCAAAATCTAGATGAGCAACTTGTCCAGATGCATGGACACCCGCATCCGTTCTGCCTGCACCGGATACACCTGATTTCTCACCACAAAATTTTTCAATGGCAATTTCAATATGCTCTTGAATTGACGAAGAATTATCTTGCTTTTGCCAGCCTGAATAATCTGTACCATCATATTCGATTGTAAGTTTATATCTCATTTTTTTAATTTATATCACCGATTTATTGAGTATGACCCCCTTTGGTATTTTTGTTCCTAGAAGAAAGTCCTTTATGTGCATTGGCTTTTTCCCTTCTTTTTGTACTAATATTGGTTTGATGGCATTATCACCACAAGCTATAGAGAGTTCATCGTCGATCACTTCGCCAGGCTCACCATGCCCTTCCAAAATTTTTGCCTCGATTATTCGTACCCTAAAATTATTAGAAGCATCAATATATTTAAACCATGCTCCTGGATGCGGGCTCAAGCCTCTTATTTTGTTATGTATCTCCTTGGCTGCACAGTTGAAATCTAATTCTGTTTCTTTTTTATCAATTTTTTTTGCATAGGTTGTATTTATATTATCTTGTCTTGTGAAATTTAAGTTTCCATCTTGGAGATCAATAACTGCTTGCATCAAAACTTCAGCGCCTAATTTTGATAATTTGAGTGATAGTGACTCATTATTATCCGTTTCCTTAATCTCAATTACAATTTTCTTGCAAATATCCCCTGTGTCCAATCCATCATCAAGTTTCATTATATTTACACCTGTTTTCTTATCCCCGTTCATTATTGCTCTTTGTATTGGTGCAGCACCCCTCCACCTTGGTAGAAGAGATGGGTGGATATTTAAAAAACCAAATCTAGGAATCTTTAATATCTTGGTTGGTATTATCAATCCGTAGGATACTACAATACCAAGATCAGGATTTGATTTTTTTAAAAAATCTATTTCAGTCTGTTCCTTTAAGTTTGTTGGCGTTCTAACGCACAGATTATTTTGCAAGGCAAATTGATGAATTACAGACTTATTCATCTTCAGACCTCTGCCAGATTTTTTTGGTGGCTGTGTGTAAACTGCTGAAATTTTATTTTGCGACTCAACAAGCTTTTTCAAAGCAGGTAGCCCAAATTCTGACGAGCTCATAAAAATAATGTTCATATAATCGTTCTTAAGCCTTTTGCTTATATTGTTTGATAAATTTTTTTTCGATAGATGTTCTTTTTAGACGAGAGAGGTAGTCAATAAATAATTTCCCGTCTAAATGATCTATCTCATGCTGGACGCATGTCGCAAGAAGCCCATCACAATGTAGGAATTGTACCTTATTTTTTTTATCGAGATACTTGACCCGACATTGGGATGGTCTTTCAATTTCTTCATAAAACTCAGGTATTGAAAGACAGCCCTCCTTGTAAACAGACAGTTCACTTGATGTCCACACAATTTCAGGGTTTACCATATAGAGAGGGCTCTTTTTTTTCTCCTCACTATGCTCGCAATCTATAACAACCAATCTTTTAGTGATACCAACTTGTATAGCAGCTAGCCCAATTCCAGGGGCTGCATACATGGTTTCAGCCATGTTATCTAATATTGACAAGATTTCGCCATCTATTCTATCAACTGCATCGGACTTTGTTCGTAGCACTTTGTCCGGGATAGTTATAATTGGATAAATCATATTTTACTCTGCATATAAAATTAGTATTTTAATGCAAAACATATTAAAATGTAAAAATAATATCAATATAATTTAGAAGATGACTGAAATCATAATAATCACACTACTTCTGCTTACCATTTTTTTGATAGCACTCTATGTGATGCTCTCTCAAAATAAAAGGAGTCATAATAGCTCTGAAACTGAGATTAGTGAATTAATCAAACAAAATAATGAATTAGATCTGAAGATTAGAACTCTAACTGATTTGTTCAATGGAAATCATGACAGGCTTAATAATTCAATCAATGAGGTGAAAGATAAAATTAACGAGAAAGTTCAAGAGGAGCTCAAGCAAAGTCGAGAGAAGACGCATGAGGATTTAACAAAATTATCTGAACGTCTCGCAGTAATTGATAATGCACAAAAAAACATCACAGATTTGTCGAATAATGTCATAGACCTTCAAGGCATACTCTCAAATAAGCAACAAAGAGGCGCTTTCGGGCAGGCAAGGATGGAGTCGATAATTGCAGACTCACTCCCAAGTGCTCTTTACTCTTTTCAGTATACCCTATCAAATTCAAAAAGACCCGATTGTATAATTCGCATGCCAAATTCGGACGAATTGGTTGTCATTGACTCAAAATTTCCTCTGGAGAGTTTTGATGAACTGAGATCATCAAAAACAACTGAAGATAAGAAAAAGGCATCTGCGAAGATCAAAGTTGATGTATCAAAACATGTAAATGATATAGCTGAGAAATATAAAATACCCGGTGAGGTTCGGGAACCGTTAATCATGTTTATTCCTTCTGAGTCGGTATATGCAGACCTCTATGAGAGTTTTGGTGATTTAATTCAAAAATCTTATAGATCAGGAATTACGATAGTTTCACCAAATACTCTAATGCTTACTGTTCAAACACTTCAGACTTTAATACGTGACGCTCAAATGCAAAAACAACTTGGTATAATAAAGACAGAAGTTGGTAATGTTTTGATAGATATTGAAAGACTAAATAGTAGAGTTCAGGATTTACAAAAACATTTCAATTTGGCAAGTCAGGATATAGAGAAAATTACGGTATCATCAAAGAAGATTGCTACAAGTGGAAGAAAGCTGAACGTCCTAGAACAAACACCTGAACCCAAAAGGATTTTTAACGAGTCAAACGACTAGTCCGCTGTTGTTCGTGACAATATTGCTTGGGTGAGCGTACCATCATCTAAATAATCTAACTCTCCACCAATTGGAATTCCATGAGCGAGCTTTGTGACTTTAACATTAAAATCTTCTAAATAATCTATCAAAAAATGAAGTGTTGTTTGTCCATCTATTGTTGCGCTTAATGCCAAAATTATCTCTTGAACTTGGTTTTGCTTTATTCTTTGGCCTAATTTTTCAATACTTAATTGGTCAGGACCAACTCCATCTAGTGCGTTCAGCACTCCGCCGAGAATATGATAATATCCTTTAAAAACACCAGCTCTTTCAATCGCCCACAGATCAGAAATTTCTTCAACCACACAAATAATATTCATATCTTTATTTTGATTACTGCATATTGCACATGGCGATTTGAGATCAATATTATTGCAAATTTCGCAAACAACAATTTTTTCGCTAATATCATTAAAGGCATCTTTTAGAGGAATTAGCAGTTTCTCTTTTTGTTTAATAATTGCGAGGGCTGCCCTTCTTCCAGATCTTGGTCCAAGCCCTGGTAATTTTGATAAGAGCTTTATGAAATTATTTATCTCATTTTTGTCATCGAAATTCATCAATTAAAAACCAATATTAAATCCTGGAGGAATCGGAAGACCACCCGTTATATCTTTCATCTTTTTTGCAATTTCACTATTAATTTTTGATTTTGCATCGGTGAACGCTGCTATTATTAGGTCTTCTATTATCTCCTTCTCACTTGCAACTAGAATAGATGAATCAATATCGATTTTTTTTAGTTCATGATCGCCGTTGATGGTTACCTTTACAAGTCCACCACCTGAAGTTCCTTCAGTTTCAATATTTTTCAGTTCTTCTTTCGCTGATTTCATCTGATCTTGAATTTTGCTGGCTTGTTTCATTATCTCGGAAAAATCCATTTAACCCCCATTCTGTATGTTATCATCTTCATTGACTACTTCCGCATCTGGGAAATGTTCTTTTATACTATTAATTGTAATTTGATTTTCTTGTTTTGGATTACTTCCTGAAATATTAATTGTCCAATCCATTTTTGTCATATTTCTCAATGCTGATTGTATATTATTAATTAGCTGACTATCAAAATCCTCATTTGATGTGAGTTCTATATGCCCAATTTTATATTCAATTAAATCAAGTTTATCTATTTCATCTGCGAGTCTGATATCATTATCAATAAGCATTGATTTTATCTCATCAAATGTTTCAGGTATGTTGACCGATTCAGTCAGGTCTTCTGTTTGCGCAGATGTTATACTTTGTATTTTTTTTGAGTCTTTTTGAGCTGACGCTTTTAAATCGCTGATCAGACTGTCAATTGGTGGTAATTGATTTGAATAACACAGTTTTATAAACAACATCTCTAGAGCTAAATTTTGGTTAAATGAATTTTTCACATCATTATATCCCTTTAGAAGCATTTGCCACATATGTACCAATGAGGATATATCAGTATTCACAATGTACTTCTCCAAAATTTTCTTCTGTTTAGCAGACAATATATCATTTTGTATCGGAATATTTAATTTCATTAGTGAGGCTATATGAGTAATTTTTGACAGATCTCTAATTACAGACATCGACTCAAATCCATTTTGATAAATTTCATTAATTTTTTCCGGAATCTGTTCAACGTGACTTAGTATCAGGTTTTCAAAAAGATCTATGATGAAATTTATATTATTGAGGTTTAACATTTCAGATAATTTTTCTTCAGATATATTTCCCTCACAGAGCGATATGGCTTGGTCTAAAACTGATAAGGCATCTCGCATTGAGCCCTCTGATGCGTTGCATATAAGCTGAACACTCTCATCGTTTATTACAACATTTTCTTCTTTCGTTACCTTTTTTAAATATTCAGACATGACATCATTATCTATTCTTTTTAAATTAAATTTTTGACATCGTGATAATACGGTTACAGGAATTTTTTCTATTTCAGTTGTTGCAAATATAAAAACTACATGCTCTGGTGGCTCTTCCAGTATCTTGAGTAACCCATTAAAGGCCTGTTTTGATAACATGTGTACTTCATCAATAATAAAGATTTTAAATTTTGCCATTGTAGGCTTTGTTTGAGCGAAACTAATAATTTCCCGAATATGATCAATCCCAGTATTAGACGCAGCATCCATTTCGAATACGTCAGGATGACGTGACTCCATGATTGCTTCGCAGTTTAATCCTTTTTTTTCAATTTTGATCAAAGGGGTATACTCAGCATTATCTAATGTATAATTTATTGTTCGTGCAAGAATTCTTGCAGTTGTTGTTTTGCCTACGCCTCTTATGCCAGTAAATAGGTATGCTTGAGACAGCCTACCTGATCGAATGGAGTTACTTATAGTATCAACTACGTTGTTTTGCCCAACAAGCTCATCAAATGAAGTCGGTCTATATTTTCTCGCGAGTATTCTGTAGTTGGTATTTTCAGACAAATTATTACTCTCACTAATCCAGCAATTTGTGAGAAGTTAGCCAATGACCCGCAAAAAAATCGTTGTGGCTGCTTCCTTCCGGACCTGACCCGATTGGCGATAATTGCGTCCAGCACTAACTTCTCACATGAGATTATAACAAATCATATTCGATATTGGTATAAATACTTATTGTTATTTAATAGATATTTGTAGGGAGACCATTATTTAAGATAATGATCATTACTCTCAGTTTTTGATCTCATTTCACTCGCATGATATACACCAAGTATTTTGAGTTCACTAGAAAAGAAATCTAGCTCTTCTAGCGCTAACCTGACATTATCATCATGAGGATGACCTTCAATATCTACATAAAATTGGGCAGCAGAAAAGCTACCACCAATAATGTAGGACTCTAACTTTGTTAAATTTACGCTATTTGTTGCAAAGCCACCCATTGCTTTATATAACGCTGCTGGGACATTCCTCACACGGAAAACAATACTTGTGATGGTTGGTTTCCCGTCAGGCTCAGCATCATCTGGTTCATGGGATAGAATTATAAATCTTGTGGTGTTATGATTTTCGTCCTCAACATTTTTTCTAATTATTTTTAAGTCATAGTATTCCGCAGCCAATTCGCTTGCCAAGACCGCAGTTGTCTTGTCATTAGTTTCTGAAATAATTTTTGCGGAACCTGCTGTATCAGCCCCAACTATTTGGTTTAACTTTAGTTCATTAATGATATTTCTGCACTGACCAAGCGCATGTCTGTGGCTCATTACATTTTTAATGGTCTTCTCATCTGCTTCATGAACTCCAATTAATTGGTGTTCAATCGGAAGAAAAAATTCATCGATAATATACAGGTCCGATGTGGGTAGGAGATGATGTATATCTGCCACCCGTCCAGCCAGCGAATTCTCAATGGGTATCATCGCATAATCTACTTTTTTGGTCTTCACCTGGGCAAAAGCATCTTCAAAAGTTGCAGCTGGGACGGCTGTCATACTTGGATATTTTTTTACACATGCTATATGTGAATATGCTCCCATTTCTCCCTGGAAAACTATCTTATTGCTCATATCTAATCCTGACCTTTTTGGGCTTCCATTAATCTTTCTACATCATCTAACGTGTCAATGCTAATGATTTTGTCATCAATTATAATCAAATTTATCTTTAGTGAATTTTGTATTGCACGAAGTTGTTCTAACCGCTCTTCCTTTTCAAGGGTGGATTGCTCTATGGAGGTAAATTTATCAAGTGCTTCTCTTTTATAAATATATACACCAATATGTTCAAGATAAACTTTGGCGCCATGTGGTATCGGGGATCTTGAAAAATAAATCGCTTCGATGTTATTTCTATCTTTTACATTAGTTGCGATTTTAACAATATTTGGATTTAGAATATCTTTCTGATTTCCTATTTTTCTAGCATAAGTCAGAATATCAGCATCTGTACTCTTTATCTTTTCTAACCCTTTATCAATAATACTCGACTTGATATTAGGGATATCACCTTGTAAATTGACCACGTATTTATAATTTTTCTCAGGATCTATGGCTTCTAGCGCTTCATGAATTCTATCAGTTCCACTTATGTGTGTGTTTTGAGTTATAAAATATTTCGCATTATTTTTTTTGAGGACCTCAGCGATCTCAATCGAGTCTGTTGCAACCATAACTAAATCTGCATTGGACATCTGGGCGTTTTCCCAAACTTTAAGAACCATTTCTTTGCCATCTATTTTAAGTAGTGGCTTCTTGGGCAGCCTTGTTGAGCCTATTCTCGCAGGTATTAGTATTATGGTTTTATCACTATTATTCATCTGGAATATTTTAATTAAAAATATATATAATTAAATATTAGAATTATTGAATATTAGTAAATTTTTTTGTGGTTTTACTAATCCATTTATATTATAAGAAAAGAACTTGGACTGATACAACATGGATAGTTTTGAAATTAATAAAATTTTTGGTGCAATTTGTGCGACCGCCCTATTCATTCTAGTCTTAACCATCGTAACAGACTTCCTATATTCTGAACCTGAACTTGAACAGCAGGCATATGTAGTTGATGTTCCAGATATGGATATGCCTGTTGCAGATGTCACGCCAGAGGTAGTTGAAGTAGATGTTATGGAATTACTTGTTATGGCGAGCCTTGAGAATGGTCAAAAAGTAGCTAAAAAATGTGTATCTTGCCATAATTTCGAAGCAGGATCAGCAAATAAAATTGGGCCCAATCTCTACAATATAGTCGATCGGCAAATGGGTATAATGGATGGTTTTGCATATTCCAACGCCATAAATGAAAGAGGTGCCAATAATGAGAGTTGGACATTTGAAAACCTCTTTCACTTCCTTGAAAATCCAAAAAAATGGTTACCAGGAACTATTATGGGTTATGCTGGTATAAGAAAGCCGAAAGACCGAGCTGACCTTATTGTTTATTTACACGATATTTCGCCTGACTCAGAATCAACAATAGAGTAAACGTTGGGAAGGAAGATATAATCTTTCAATTAGACTTTCATCCGTTATTAAATTATATTTTTATTATGCCTATTAGAAAAATCAAAATACTTCCTCTGATTGTATTTTTTTTATTTGGAACAACTAATTATATAGCTTCGGAAGAGTACCGAGACTTAGATGATATACCATGGGAATATGCTTTAACCCTTGGGGATGAATTAAAATATTCAAGTAATTTTACCCATTTTGATTACGTCAATCCAACAGCTCCAAAGCGTGGAAGCCTTACGCAGCCAGCAATTGGGTCATTTGATACACTTAATCCTTTTAATCTAAAAGGTGTGCCCGCAATGGGCAGCTATTACATATACGATAGCTTGCTTAAAAATTCAGACGACGAACCTTTCTCCTATTATGGGTTGTTAGCAGAGGCTATATACCACCCCGCCGACTTTTCGTATGTAATTTATAAATTAAGAGATAATGCAAGATGGCATGACGGAAAAAAAATAACAGCAGATGATGTTAAATGGTCACTTGAAACCCTGAAGGAATATAATCCAAATTATCAATATTACTACAGTAATGTAAGTGAAATAAATATCATAAACGAAAAAACAATTGAGTTTAAATTTGACCAATCAGGCAATAGAGAGCTGCCATTAATTACAGGCCAATTTCCAATATTGCCCAAACATTTTTGGAGTGACCAAACAAAGGATTTTAGTGAGACAATACTGGATTTTCCATTAGGTTCAGGGCCATATAAATATGCAGAGGTTCAAGTCAATAAAAAGGTAGTATACGAAAGGGTCAAAGATTACTGGGGGGAAGATTTACCAGTAAATAAAGGATTCAATAATTTTGATACTATTATTTTTGAATACTTCAGGGATCGCCAAGTGCAGTTAGAGGCATTTAAGGCAAAAGAGATAGATATTATTTTTGAAAATTCATCAAAGAGATGGGCCACCGGTTATGATTTTTCTGCAAGGGATAGCGGAGATGTAAAACTTGAGCTTTTTAAACTTAAAAATGTTCAGGGTATGCAAGCATTTGTAATGAATCTCAGAAAGCCCAAGTTTCAAGATTTAGCTGTAAGAAAAGCTCTTAATCTAGCATTCGATTTCGAATGGCTGAACTCAAACTTATTCTATAATCAATATCAGAGAATCGATAGCTTTTTTGATAATTCTGAGTTGGAGTCTACATCTCTGCCTGACGGGCAAGAGTATGAGATATTGTTAGAAATAAGTAATTTGATTCCGGATGTAGTTTTTAATGAGGTTTATGAGAATCCTATTGGTGGAAGTCCACAAAACATGAGAAGAAATCTGAGAGAGGCTCAGACGCTATTAATGGATGCAGGCTATACAATTGTTGATGGCAAACTAATTGACAAAAATACAAATAAACCCTTTGTTATTGAGTTTCTCATATCGCAACCGGACATGGAAAGAATTATAACGCAATTCCAAACTAACCTGAGATCTATTGGTATTGAAGTCAGCATAAGATTGGTAGACACTGCGCAATATCAATTAAGGATGGATCAGTTTGACTTTGATATTGTAGTTGCAACTTTTCCGCAAAGTCTATCACCTGGTAATGAGCAGAGAGACTATTGGGGCTCGGAGGCCGCTGACTCTGAAGGTAGTCGAAATATAATTGGTATAAAAGATGAAGCGATTGATTTGCTTATTGATGGAATTATCTTTGCAGATACAAGGGCTGAGCTTATATCAACAACAAAAGCATTAGATAGAGTATTAAAATGGAATTATTTTGTTGTCCCTCACTACTATTCAGAAGGATTGAGAGTAGCAAGATGGAATAAATTTGAATATTCTGATAATCTACCTGACTACAATGTAAACTTATTTACTTGGTGGAGTAAATAAACCGCATATACCAAAATATTGATCAGTTATTATGCTTGCATACACAATCAAACGACTACTCCTAATAATACCAACCCTATTTGGCATAATGGCAATAAGCTTTCTAATTATCCAGTTCGCTCCTGGCGGACCAATTGAAAGGATAATTGCCCAAATTGAGGGAACTGATAGCTCAGCCTTATCACGAATTTCTGGAGGTTACAGTGGGGATTTCAGCCAAGGTATTCAAAATTCGGATACAAATAGTAAATATCGGGGTAGTCAGGGCTTGGATCAGGACTTTATTTTAGAGCTCGAAAAACAATTTGGTTTTGATAAACCTCCAATTGAGAGATTCTATCATATGATAATCAATTATATGACGTTTGATTTTGGTGAGAGTTATTATCGCGATATAAAAGTCATAGATCTCGTCAAGGAAAAACTGCCAGTGTCAATATCTCTAGGGCTCTGGATGACGCTTATATCTTATCTAATTTCTATTCCACTTGGAATGATGAAAGCAATTAGAGATGGCACAAAGTTTGACCTTTGGACCTCAACGATTATTGTCGTTAGCTATGCTTTACCCGGTTTTTTGATAGCAATATTTTTGATAATATTTTTTGCAGGCGGGAGTTATCTCGATTGGTTTCCATTGAGAGGCTTAACATCAGATAACTTCCACGATTTGAGCCTATTTGGAAAAATAATTGATTACATTTGGCACATAACACTGCCACTTCTTTCAATGGTACTTGCAGCTTTCGCGACCACCACCTTATTGACAAAAAACTCATTTTTAGATGAAATTGGAAAGCAATACGTTCTGACAGCAAAGTCAAAAGGTTTGACTGATAATCAAGTTCTAAAAAGGCACGTTTTTCGTAATGCAATGCTAATCATAATATCTGGCTTTCCCGCCGCATTTATTTCAGCATTTTTTACCGGTTCACTACTAATCGAGACAATTTTCTCATTAGATGGACTTGGTTTATTAAGTTTTGAATCAATTATAAATAGGGACTATGCAGTAGTCTTTGCGACACTGTATATTTTTTCATTTATTGGTTTACTGATAAATCTAATCTCTGACCTTTTGTATCATTGGATTGACCCAAGGATTGATTTTGAAACGAGAGAATTATAGTCGAGGCAATACAGATATATATAAATGTGGAACCGATATAAAAATATTACCCCAGTAACAAGAAGAAGGCTGAATAATTTTAAAAAAAATAGACGTGCTTTCATATCATTGAGGATTTTCTTTTTTCTTTTCCTAATATCATTATTTTCTGAGTTTTTAATTAATGATAAGCCTGTAATCGCCTATTATAAGGGTGAACTACTTATGCCTATTATTATCGATTATCCCGAAGAAAAATTTGGCGGATTTCTGGCGGTAACTGACTACAGGGACCCATTTATTTCAGATGAGATTGAAGCGAATGGATGGATTTTGTGGCCTTTAGTTCGCTATAATTACCAAACAATCAATTATGAGATTCCATCTCCAGCCCCTTCACCACCATCTTTTTTAATCGAGAGGGAAATCCGATGTCAGAATTATCCGGGCGGCATAGATGATAAAAATTGCAGTATTTGGAATTGGAATTGGCTTGGCACCGATGATCAAGGTAGGGATGTTTTGGCAAGATTAGTGTATGGTTTTCGTATTTCTGTTATATTTGGTTTAATTTTAACTATTTTATCATCGTGTATCGGGATAATTGTTGGTGCATTACAAGGTTTTTTTGGTGGTCTAACCGATCTGTTTTCACAGAGATTAATCGAAATATGGAATTCAATTCCATCATTGTATCTGCTCATAATAATATCTGCTGTCATAACACCGTCCTTCTGGCTTCTTTTATTGATTTTATTACTTTTTTCATGGGTTAGTTTAGTTGGGGTGGTAAGAGCAGAATTTTTGAGAGCAAGAAATTTTGAATATGTATTAGCTGCAAAAGCATTAGGGGTGTCAAATATCAAAATCATGTTCAAGCACCTTCTTCCAAATGCAATGGTTGCGACTTTAACATTCTTACCGTTCATATTAAATGGATCAATTGTCACTCTTACGTCACTCGACTTTCTGGGTTTTGGCCTACCTCCTGGATCAGCATCACTCGGAGAGCTCCTATCGCAAGGTAAAAACAATATTCATGCACCATGGCTAGGTTTGACAAGCTTCTTCGGTATTGCCGTCCTGTTAAGTTTATTGATTTTTATCGGTGAAGGTGTAAGAGATGCCTTTGATCCGAGAAAGGTATTTATTGATTGACATGATTGCGAGTAATAAAAATGTACTGCAAATAATAAATTTCGCGCTCAACTTTCCTGCTAGTGGTAATGGAGTGTTTGGGATACAGAATTTAAATATATCAATCCCTAAAGGTAAAACAATTTCTATTGTCGGTGAGTCAGGTTCTGGTAAAACTCTTACGGCATTATCAATATTAAAGCTCAACCCAAATACATCCGTTATTTCAGATGAAAGTCAGATTATTTTTTCAGGTAGAGATATACTAAAAATAGATAAAAGAGAATTGAATGCAATTAGGGGAAATGAAATATCTATGATTTTTCAAGAACCGCTTAGCTCATTGAACCCATTACATACAGTTGAAAAACAAATCAGCGAAGCTCTAATATTGCATAAGATAAAAAAATCCCAGGACATTCGGGGCACAGTTATCGATTTAATGCATAAAGTGAGGATTAATGAACCAGAGAAAAAACTCACAAGATATCCACATCAGTTATCTGGTGGTGAGAGGCAAAGAGTTATGATTGCAATGGCCCTCGCAAATAATCCTAAACTTCTCATTGCAGATGAGCCAACAACCGCACTTGATGTTACTGTACAATATGAAATACTAAAGTTATTGAAAACACTTCAGCGTGAATTAGACCTAACTATATTATTTATAACGCATGACTTAAGTATAGTAAAAAATTTCACGGATTATGTCTATGTAATGCAAAATGGATGTTTAGTTGAAGAGGGTTCAACGGATAGTATATTTAATGAGCCGAGAGACGCCTACACTAAGAGGTTGGTCAATGCCAGAAATCTTGTGGGAAAGAGAGAAAAAAGAAATAAGTCACTCGAGATATTGAAACTTAACTCACTTAGCGCTCAGTATGAACAGAATAAATTATTTTATAAGAAAAGAGTCAATAAAGTTGTTAGTAATATCAATTTATCAATTAACTTAGGGGAAACAATTGGTTTAGTTGGTGAGTCAGGTTCAGGTAAAACAACTATTGGATTATCAATTTTAAGACTTATAAAATCTGATGGCAGTATTATCTTTATGGGGGATGATCTTGCAAAAAAATCCTTCAAAGCTCTTAAAAGAATTAGAAAGGATTTACAGATTGTATTTCAAGACCCTTTCGGATCACTATCACCAAGATTGACAGTAGAGCAGATAATTGAAGAAGGATTGATTGCGCAAAAAATTGAGTTAGATGCAAATAGCAGAAAAGAGAGGGTTCTCGAAATACTCAAGGATGTTGGCCTGGAACCTGACCAATTGAATAGATACCCGCATGAGTTCTCTGGTGGTCAGCGACAGAGAATTGCAATAGCAAGAGCGATTATATTAAGGCCAAAATTACTTGTTTTAGATGAGCCAACGAGTTCCTTGGATGCAACTGTTCAGCTGCAAATACTAAATTTGCTCAAAAAATTACAAGATAAATTTAATACTTCATATATTTTTATAAGCCATGATCTTCGTGTCATAAGATATATTTCGGATAGAGTGATGGTTTTAAACTCTGGTGAAATTATTGAGATGGATTATACAGAAAATATATTTAATAAGCCTAAAAATGAGTATACAAAAAAATTAATTTCTTCAGCCCTATTGGGTTAGCTACATATAAATAAATTCGGGTATCATCCTAGCGACTGACTTAATGTGATTATCTTCTTTATCTAATATTTCTCTTATCTTTGTAAAATTTTCAATTCGTACATCCATACTGGTCATATTACTATGAATGATTTTATTTGTTTGCACATATATCGCTACATGACCTTCCCAAAAAATAATATCACCCCTTCGTAAATTACTGATTTCGGGATCAATATCTGTAGTGCCACAGAATTGTTCACATTGCTGTATACTATCCCGCGGGCACTCCCGACCAACCGCATTGAGTGAAGTTTGAACTAATCCAGAACAATCTATTCCAAGAATAGTCCTTCCACCCCATTTGTATGGTGCCCCAACATAACTTTTTGCTACATCAACAAAATCTGTTTTTTTTTCGAGATTTCTCCGAACATGACTGGTATTTATAAACCCATCCTCAAAATTAACTTTTACGAAATCATTTTTTACGTTGGACAAGTCACAAAGTACTCTTGAATTTCTGAATAAAGTTTTTTTAATAGGTGATTTTGGGTCTGGAGTGGAATATATGTGGGTACTATTCGCACTGATTTTAAGAGAAGAATTATTTAATTTGTGGTCTTCAACTTTAGTCGCGGTTTTTACCACATAACCACGATAGTTATCATTTAATAATCTTCCATATATCCACTTTTCATCTTCATCCTCAATCCCTATGAATTCACCGTAAAGAGCCTCCGATATTGTTTCAGAAGAATTTGATGGCTCTTTCTTAATATCTGTTTTGGGAATTGTAATAATGCGTTGAATGCTACACCTTAAAATTATTTATTAACATAAAGCTCTTTTATTAGCTGGTAAATAGCTCTGATGCCCTGCGCGGCTCCACCTTTGGGGATATACCTGTTTGTACCATTATTCCAGGAATAAACATCGAAATGTAAATAATTATTTGTATTGGTAATAAATTTTTTCAAAAATTCTGCTGCAATAATAGAGCCTGCAAACGGTGTATTCGGTGAATTATTCAGGTCTGAGATCTCATTATTAAGCCATTTTCCGTATGGTGCAAAAAATGGAAGTTCCCAAACTGGATCTTGAACATTTTGCGAAACTTTTTTTAGGATATTAGAAATTGCGTCACTAGTACTAAAGAATGGAACTATCTCTGGTCCCACCGCCACTCTTGCGGCTCCTGTCAGGGTAGCCATATCGATGATTAAGTCTGGGGAGCCCTCATCAGCGAGAGTTAGAGAGTCTGCTAATATCAATCTACCCTCTGCATCAGTGTTTCCAATTTCAACCGTCAAACCTGATCTTGAATTTAAAATATCACCTGGCCTGAAAGAATTACTTGAAATTGAGTTCTCAGCAATTGGTATCAATACTCTCAAGTTTAAATTCAGTTTATTTCCAATTATCATATTTGCGAGGCCCAATATATTCGCCGCCCCGCCCATATCTTTTTTCATTAGAAGCATACCAGATGATGGTTTAATATCTAAGCCACCTGTATCAAAAGTGATGCCTTTTCCAACTAGTGTAACTTTTGGATCATTTTTTTTCCCCCACTGAATCTCAACTAACCTAGGTTTATGCGAGCTTGCTTTTCCAACCTCATATATCAGAGGGAAATTATGCTTGAGCAGATCTTCTCCGATAATTTCAGTGACTTTACAGTTTTTATTCGTGAAATATTCTCCAATTATTTTTGCAAATTCCTCTGTTGTAAGTCTATTGGCAGGATGATTTATAAGATCCATTGTGAAAAAGATACTTTCCACATGAATACTTACCTCATTATGGATCTTATCCGGAAGGAAAAGTTTTGTAGTGGAAATTGGTGCACTATCATATTTATAACAACCCAGAGCCCAGCTTATATACGGTAAAATATCGTCAGGATCTAAATTTGAAATGTAATAATTATTGCCGGGTAATTTTTTTGACAAATTACTGCAAATAAATTTAGAGTAAACATCATTTTCATATGTTCTCCCTAGTAAAACTTTTCTTATATTATCTTTATCTTGTGGGATTATGACCAGCTCACCAGGATCAGCTGTAAATGTATTTTGCTCGATCCATCTTTTTTGATCTGGGTTTTCTTTGATATAGTTGTTTAATTTATTTTTACTTATAAGCTCAATTTCAATTGCATTATTTCTATTTTTTGTGAACATTCTATCCCATTACATTAAATTTAATATATATTTGCATCCAATCCTGCCGCAATCGTTGCGCCTAGATGGAAGCATTGGTCTTTGAAATTGTCATTCCAACTACCCTTGAGTATAAGTGGTTTTTGTACCTCTTTCCACTTTAAACCAGTTATTATTCTTTTTATATTAACCTCGGTTCCTGTACCGTCATGACCTGCTCGAATATATATTGCGTAAGGCATACCATTTGTTTTATCGATACAGTGGTAATAATTTCTATCGAAAAAATCTTTGATAATCCCACTCATATAACCAAGATTTTCGGTAGTGCCAATTATTATTCCAGCTGAGTCTAGGATATGGTTATGGTCTACTTCACGAGCATCACAAGCCAATATCTTAATATTATTCGACTCAATAGATTTGGCGCCTTTTTGTGTCTCGTAAAGTAATATCTCAGTATTTTTTGTTGGTAAATTTGATAGTATAAGTAGTTTCTTCATCATTAATTTAGAGTAAATAACAAAGAAAGGATTTTCAATATAATCTTTTAATTATATATTTATGGTAAATGGTGCCGCAGGAGTGGATTGAACACTCGACCTCACCCTTACCAAGGGTGCGCTCTACCACTGAGCTACTGCGGCTTCATATGTATTTGTAAAATATTAATCAATCAAACATAATACAACTCGAAATATGGCAAAATTAAGAAAAAAAGACAATCAAAAATTAGCTACAGCTTTGAAGGAGAATTTGAAGAAACGAAAAGCTCAAGCAATCAAGAAAAGAGAAAAGAAAGTAAATAATAGCGAAGCAAAAGATGGATAAAATTCGTATCATTGGCGGTAATAGGCTAAACGGGAAAGTTTCTATTTCCGGTTCAAAGAACTCCTCTCTTCCGATTATGATTTCATCCATTTTAACAGATGATGTATTACAAATACATAATGTACCCAAGCTAACAGACATAAAAACACTTACATTTATACTAGAGGAGCTTGGCGCGAGCATAAATCAAATCAGGGTAAAAAAAAGTGATCTCAGCGCGCCAATTTCTATCAATGTGGCTAATATAAGCAGCACAACGGCTGGGTACGAAAATGTTTCCAAGATGAGGGCAAGCTTTTTAGTAATTGGTGCCTTACTTGCAAGAGAGGGTTACGCTCGTGTGTCAATGCCAGGTGGCTGTGCTATTGGTACGCGCCCAGTTGATATTCATTTAAAGGGTCTAAAAACATTAGGTGCGGACGTCAAAGTTGAGAAGGGATTTGTTATAGTGAAGGCCAAGAAAGGCCTGACAGGCAATTATATTCAATTAGAAAAACCATCTGTGGGCGCAACTCAAAATTTAATAATGGCGTCAACACTTGCAAAGGGCGAAACGAAGATAAGCAACGCGTCAATTGAGCCTGAGGTTTTAGACTTGATTGATTGCTTAAAAAAAATGGGGGCAAATATTGAGATAAACAAAAAAAATATACTTATCGATGGGCAAGAAACACTTCATGGTGCGTCGCATTCAGTTATGTCTGACAGGATTGAGGCTGCAACTTTTGCAATCGCGGCATGTATTACGAGAGGAAATTTAATATTAAAGGGTTGCGATCCAAGAAACTTGGAATTACCACTATATCTACTAAGAAATATTGGCTTCCAAATAAAAGACACCGATGACGGCATAAATGTTGATGGTTATTTGACAAATGAAATTAAACCCATTGATCTTATAACGGAACCTTATCCAGGTTTCCCAACAGATTTACAAGCACAGTTTATGGCATTACTTACGCAAGCACATGGAGTTTCAGTAATAAATGAAAAAATTTTTGAAAATAGATTTATGCACGTCCAGGAATTAGTTAGAATGGGAGCAGATATTTATTTAGATGGAGACAAAGCTATAATAACTGGTAAAGCAAACTTAGTGGGTGCTCAAGTAATGGCTACTGATCTTAGGGCATCTGTATCCCTTGTAATTGCTGCCTTATGTGCAGAAGGAGAAACCCTAATAAATAGAGTTTATCATTTAGACCGTGGTTTTGAAAATTTAGAGAAAAAATTATCAAATTGCGGTGCAGAGATAGAGAGAATAAGATAGAATTTAGAATGAAAAAAATATTTAACATTAACGACGTGAAGTCAATGAATGAGTTTTATCAGCAACAAGCCAAAAGGAAGCTCAACTTTAATGAAATCTCCGGTGAAGTTGATGCTATAATTTCATCAATCAGGAAAGATAAAGACTCCGCACTTCTAAATTATACAAATGAGTTTGATAATAATCAGTTATCTCAAGAAGATCTAAAACTAGACAAGAATATTTTGAGCAAAAGTACTGAAAATATCAGTAGAGAACTTTTAAGTTCCCTAAAATTTGCCCATGATAGAATTCTTGCATATCATAAAAAGTTAAAACCTGAAAATCTCTCTTATACTGATCAAATTGATATTAAAATCGAGCAAAGATGGACACCAGTAGA
>CENY01062450.1_pt1 | contig 25691 bp, 20 predicted proteins | sample 356181 | NCBI WGS metagenome assembly CENY01 (sample SAMEA2619840, study PRJEB7988) | marine metagenome | isolation source: saline water (ENVO:00002010), including
GTGTCGCCCCTGAGCAGCAACGCGCTGGAGCAAAATCAGCAGAAATTCCAGCAGGTGTTCAGCCGCAGCCCGGATGGCATCGTGATCATCCGGCAGTCCGACCTGACCATCCGCGATATCAACGACGCGTTCGTTCAAGCCTCCGGTTATGAGCGCCACCAGCTGGTGAACTACTCCCTGCCCGAACTGGGGATCATGTCCGATCCCGCCGATATCGCCGCGCCCGCCGAACTGCTGCTGACTCACGGCTACTTCACCAACCTCGAGATGGTGTTCAGAACGCGCGCCGGCGACGAGATTCCCGCCCTCGTGTCAGCGACGACCCTAGATCTTGGAGAGGGACCCTGCTTTCTATGCATTGCAAAAGATCTGCGGGAAATACGAGCTACACAGGAGCAACTGCGAGTCAGCGAGGAACGGTTCCGAAGCGCGTTCGAAAATGCCCCCATCGGTATTCTGCTGCTGAACATGGACGGCAACGTATTTCAGGCGAATCGCTTCGCGGGCGATCTGCTGGAGTACGACACTGCACGCTTTGCCAACCTGCATTTTTCGCACCTGCTTCCCGCGGACGAGCGCCCGCGGGCCGAGGAGATGCTGCGCCGACTTGCCAATGGCGAGCAGGAAGCCCTGCGCACGGAGCAACGCATGCTGCAGGCGAGCGGGCAGGAGATCTGGACCAATATGCACCTGGTGCTGCAACGCTGCCGGGACGGCAAACCGTCGTACTGCATCCTGCAGGTGGCCGACATCACCGAAACCAAGCGCAGCCAGCAACACATGGAGCGCATGGCTTTTTACGACACACTCACCGACCTGGCTAACCGCCGCCTGTTCTACGATCGCCTTACCCAGGTCATCGAACGCAGCAATCGTACCGAGCGGCTGGCGGCGTTGCTGTACCTGGACCTCGATCAGTTCAAGCAGGTCAACGACACCCTCGGACACGAGGCAGGTGACGCGCTGCTGCAGGCGGTTGCACAACGCCTGGGCCAGAGCGTACGCACAGACGACACGGTAGGCCGGCTAGGGGGCGACGAGTTCACCATCCTGCTGGCCGACATCTCCAGCACAACCGACGCAAGCCTGGTAGCCGAGAAGATTCTCAAACTCTTTCAACAGCCCACTACCATCAACGGCCAGCAGCTGGTAGTAACCACCAGCATCGGCATCACCATAATTCCTAAGGACGGAGCCCACGCCACGGAGCTAATGCAGAACGCGGATCTCGCTATGTATCGCGCCAAGGAACTGGGACGCAACAACTACCAGTTTTACAACGAGGAAATGAACACCAACTCCAGCCGCAGATTGCGGGTGAAAGACGAGCTGTGCCGTGCGCTCGAGCACGACGAGTTGGTGCTGTTCTATCAGCCGAAGATTCGACTCGCCGACTATAAAGTGGTGGGCGTGGAGGCCCTGGTGCGCTGGCAGCACCCCGAACGCGGCCTTCTGGCACCCGGCGAGTTCATCGACGTGGCGGAGGAAACCAGCGCCATCGTGGACATGGGCAACTGGATCATCGACACCGCATGTCATGCGACCGTGCAGCTCTCCGCCGAAAATGGGGCTCCCATCACTACCGCGGTGAACATTTCGCCCAGGCAGTTCCGCGATCCCAACCTGGTGAGCACAATCGGCAAATCCCTGCGGCTGTCCGGCCTGGACCCGAGTCATCTGGAATTAGAGATCACCGAAACCATGCTGATGCAAGACGTGGACGGCGCATCTGAAACGGTGCGCCAGCTGCACAACCTTGGCGTAAAGCTGGCCATTGACGACTTCGGCACCGGCTACTCGTCGCTGAACCATCTGAAGAAGTTCCCCATCGACACGGTGAAGGTAGACCGCAGCTTCATCAGCAACATCCCCGACAGCGTGGACGACATGGCGATCACGTCGGCCGTCATCGCCATGGCTCACCGCCTGGACACGGAGGTTGTGGCCGAAGGCGTAGAAACGCCCGAGCAGCTCGAATTTCTGCTGCAGCACCAATGCGAGTTCGCCCAGGGATACCTGTTCGCAAAGCCGGCTCCGCTTCACCAGATCGGGCCTCTGTTAGCTCCCAACGTTCGCTTGCTGCGGAACTAAGGCGCGCCTCCGTAGAACCAGTCGTGCGCCCCCCCGATCAGCGCGGCCGCGCGCGCACCAGCCGCGAGGTCCACGTCTGTCCGGGCCAGTCCCGATGACGTGTAACGCCAACTGGATATGTCTCCGGTGCGATGCAGCACCGTGAGACCACCATCGGTCACCAACCCCACCTCGTAGTCGTGTTCTACCGGCACCACTCCGGCGGGATGCGCCAGCAGGTCGGTGCCATACAAACCTTCCGAGTCCTCCAACCCCAGCAGATTCAGCAGGGTAACGCCCAGGCTCATGGTGGAACCGAGGTGATCTACCCGTCCAGAAGCCAAGTGCCGGGGGCTGTAAAACACCATGGGCACCCGAAATCCCTCCGCGGGAACGGGCCCATCACCCAGGATAGTCGGACCGTGGTCGGCGACTATCACAAAAAGCGTGTCTTCGTACCACGAATCGAAACGTGCGCGACGCAGGAAATTCCCAAGCGCCCAATCCGCATATGCCAACGCATACTCGGGGCGACGCTCCGAGGCCGGAAAGGCAATGCGCTCCTCGGGAAAGTCAAACGGCCGGTGGTGGCTCACCGTCAGGGTGGTTAGAAATATTCGCTCCTGGGTGGCGCTCAAACGGTTCATCTCCTCGCGCACCCGCTCGAATAGTGCCTCATCCGCCACCCCCCAACTGGTCATGAACGAGTCGGGAGAAAAGTCGTGGCGGCTGGTCTGTTCCTCGTAGCCCAGGGAGTCCCAGTACGCGCGAAAGTTGGAAAAATTCGGCCATCCGCCGTAAACGAAAATATTGTGGAAGCCGTTGGCCGCCAGAGCGCGCGGCAGAGACGGCAGACGCTCGTATCCGTCGCGCTGAGTCACCGCAATACCCGGCAGTGGGGGAAAACCGTTGAGCAGCGCCTCCAGGCCCCGCGTGGTGCGCGAACCGGTGGCGTACAAGCGGCTGAAATACAGGCCGTCGCTCATTAGCCGGGAAAACTCCGGCAGATAGCGGCCGCGCGCCTCCGGGTCGCGCCACACCGCCCCCCCGAAAGACTCTTCCACCACCAACACCACGTGCTTGACGCCAGGCAACCGCTCGGTCGGTACCTGCGCCAACGCCGGCACCGCCACGGACGCATCCGGCGACCAATATTGCCCATGCCACACGGCCTCATCGGTGGCCGCAGCATGAAGCACCGACAGGTAGCCGTTGGACGCCATCTCGTTGACCTTCCTGGAATCGCTCCCCTGCAGAGGTACCACCCACATAAGCGCACCGGCTGCAGCGAGCAGCACGCCCACGGCGTAGGGCCTGCCAAGCCGCACCGAGCGCCCACGCACGAGGCGATAGACCCCATACATCACAACGGCGACGGGAATGGCGTACAGACTGACGTAGAACTGCTCTTCTAAAAAGACCACCACCTCTTTCGGAAACAACAGGTAGTGGAACACCAGCCGATTCAGCCTGCCGGCGAATTCCCACCAGAAAAACAGCTCGGCAAAGCTCACCACCAGCAACACCACGCACATCAAAAACAGCACCAACGGGGCGGAGCGCGGCGCTATCAGCAGGGCAACGGCAACCGGGCTGAGCAACAGCACGAACGCCCACACGTCGTGATACACACCCAGCGCGAAAGCCAGCCAGATATCCCCATTGGACGCCGTCGGGTCCTCGTCGATATCCCCGGCAATGACTATCCGTATCGCGAATCCCAATAGCAGCGTTACCGCCAGCAGGCGTGTGGCAAAGCCGTTCATTGTGTCGCATCTTCGGCAGAAGATGCGTCATCCAGCACGAATGACAGTAGCACCGGCAGCAGGAAGATAGTGAACACCAGCAGCAGCGCCACCGCCATGGTCAACAGGATGCCAACTGAAGCCGTCCCCTGGTGTGGAGAGAATGACAACGCAGCAAACGTACCAATGGTTGTGAGCGTAGACAGCATCACCGCCCTGGGAGTACTGGAATGCATTAGATTCTCTACGTCATGGGCGGAGTGGAACCGGTCCACCACGTGTATTCCATTGTCTACGCCGAGACCAAAAATCAGCGGCAGCACCAGAATGTTGGCCATATTCAGCGACAACCCCATCAGCACGCTGGCCGCCAACGTAAACAATGCGGTAAGCACCAGTGGCACCAGAATGAGGATGCTGTCGCGCAGGTTGCGAAACACCAGCAGCAGCACGAGGAATATCCCGCTCATGGAAAACAGCAACGCCAGCTGAAAGGAGTCCACCACGATCTGCCCGACTCCCCACTCTATGACCGATCGTCCAGTGGCAACGGGAACCAGCTCGCGCACGCTCTCGACGAACTCAGAGAGCGCGGCCACGTCAGACACGTCGCCAGCCGGGGTGACGACCGACACGTACTGACCTTGAGCGCTGACCAGTCGATCCTTCAGCGCAGCCGGCAGGTCGTCGAAAGTGACCGGCATCTGAACCAGGGCACGGCGCAGCCAATTCAGCTCCGAAAGCAGATTCGCCACGACTCCCTGTTGCCACTCGAGCAGGCTGGATTCGGACTCAACGCGCATGGCGCCCACTACGTTCCGCAGCCGATCCAGTGCAGGGTCGGGCACGGCAGCCGTCAAGCTGACCTCCAGGGTTTCCAGCTCACCAAAGAGCTCCTCGGCAGTGGGCACATCGGCGATCCGGGCTGGTTCCAGTGCGCTCCAGACAATCTGCTCCAAATCTTCTAAAACGAAGAGCTTTTCCTCCTGGTCTTGGGGCACGTAGTCCCAGGGCGTGGTGACGGAATCCACCGCCGACAGGCCTTCCACATCGGATGCCACCTGGTCATCCTCAGACAGGATTATCAGGGAGTAATCGGTGGCCACACCTTCCCGCTGCAGCTCGCGCAGCGTGCGCATAGACTCGCTGCTCTCGTCTTTGAGAGCCAACACGCTGTAGTCGAAATGGAGATTGCTGGCGAACGCGGCGGCCGCGGCGGCGGCGGCAAACAGAACACCAAACACAACACCGCGCCGGCGAGAAAGCGCAGCAACGAGCTTGTCTCCAGTAGGGAGATCGACGGTGTGCGGACGGGGTTTCCCCATCACGGCGTAGAGGGCGGGAAGCAGCGTAAAGGTCAACACCGCGGCCACCAGCATGCCCCCAGCGGATATCACGCCCAGATCGGCCAAACCCTGATAGGGCGTCGGAAGGAAGCCAAGGAAGCCGATGGAGGTGGTGGCCGTGCAGGTCGCGATGGCGCCGCCAACGCTGCCGGTAGCAGCCACCAGCGCGCCCTCGACGTTACCATCACCGGCGTTGACGGCCTCCTGATAGCGTAGGGAATAATGCAGCGCGAAATCAACGCCGAGGCCGAAGAACATCACGAGGAAGATGATGGACAACGTGTTGTATTCGCCCACGCTCAGCATGGCATACGCCGATGTCCACACAATGCCCACCACCAGCATGGCAAAGGTGGCAGTGATGACCTTCACCGAGCGAACACCCACCACCAGGATGCCGATCAGCAGCGCCACAGAAAGCCATCCCGCCAGTTGCACTCCGGTTACCGCTGCCTCGATCTCCTCATGCTGCAGGGGAATCTCCCCCGTGATACGCACACTCACCCCTTGTGCCAGGGGAAGCGCGGAAATGATGGCACGCAGCTCCGCCATAAGCTGTGCGCTGGGCAGCGCCTCGCCGAAATTCTGTCGCGCCTTCAGAAAGATCAGGCGGTACAGCGTTTCGTCAGATGTGAATAGTTCGTCGGTCCACGCGACTTCCGGATTCTCTCCGGCCAGTTGAGCTTCTCCCGATTGGGTGACAAGACGAACGAGCACATCGAAGCCTTCCTCGGGCGCCTCGTTCTCAACGCCATCAGTGAGCAACTCTAGGATGCCCCGCAGGCTGGGGTCCTCGGCCACCGCGGTGAGCATGGGCTGCGCCCGGGCAATGCGGTCGACCATGTCGTCGAGATCCGCCAGGTCCATGAACAGCAAGGCGTGGTCCCGAAAGTAGTCGTCGTTCTGAGGCGCGTGAACGGCGCGAAACAGGTCGTCGCGGTTACGCAGCGTAACCTCCAGCTGTTTCGCGGCGTCCTCCACGCCTTTCTGGCTTTTGCCGGAGACCACCAGCATGGAAGTGCGCACAGCGTCGGGAAAGGCCACCTCATATCGATCGAAGTCCACGCGCCAGGGGGCATCCTGCTGGATCAGATCGCTGAGGTTGGAGTTAATGCGAAAGCGCTCCACCGCTATCCAACCCAACGCCACGCTGACAAGCGACAGAACGGAAAGCACCAACCAACCGTTACGCGCCACGAATGACACCCAACGGCTCAATAGGTCAGTCAGCCAGCGAGCTGCCAACGTGCATTCACTCCCTAGTTAGTAGTCTTCGTCGAAGTCGTCGAAGAAGTCATCCACCGGCGGGTCGCCGTCGAAGATCAGGAATTTGCGACGCTGGTAGTAGGCTTCCCGCGTGAACGCATAGGGATCCAGCGCAGCGGCGTCGCGAGTGTCCGTCAAGCTCAGCGCCTGGGCCCGGCTGTTGAGCAGGTCGATACCGCTCATCCACCATTTGTACGCGTCGCCCAGCAGCAGATTGGGAATGGCGGCCCGCACGATTCTGCCAGGAATGTCCCGCAGCGCCGAAGGACCCGCAAACGGTATGTAGACATAACGCGTGCGGGTGAGGCCCGCAACCGCCAGGGTCTGACCCAGATCCTCTTCCTGGTAATCCAGGCCAAACTGGGCCGCCGCGTTGATCAGCCCACCAATACCAATGGTGGAATTGAGGATGATACGCGCCAGGTCGGTGCCACCACGCTTGGGTTTTCCCTGGAGAAACCCATTGAGCGCACTGTCGATGGTAATGAGGTTCAAGAAGACGTTGCTGATTCCATCACGGAGCCAATCCGGTGTAACCCGCTGATAGCCACGCGCCACCGGCACCAGCGCGTTGCGGTCCACCCAGTCGGAAACCCCATAGCTGGCGCGATTGAAGCCCTCAAACGGGTCGTAAGGACCGTGCTCGGGCCCCTCTAAAGAGGCGCACCCCGTGGCCAGCAAGACGCTCAGTAAGAAGGTGGCTCTCATCATGGGCTCAACTCGTCCAGCTTCGATAGTTCCGCAATGTTGTCGCGCATTCGCTCCAGAAGGGCCGCATAGCCCTCGGATTTAACGATGCTATTGTAGTCTGCCCGGCGCACCGAAAGGTCGCTGACGCCGTCCGCCACCACATTGAACACCCCATCTTCCCGAAAGTAGTAGTCCAGGGAAACCCGCTCGCCGTTGGCGCGCTCTAATTCGGTTCGCACGACCCAACCTCTGCTCGCGGGTTCAGTACTCAGAGTATGGAAACTCTGACCGTCGAAGCTATCGAAGCGATCTGCATAGGTGGCCACGATGAGGCGTTGCAGCAACGCGGAGAACTGCGCCTGCGAATCCGCATCCAGCGTGCGCCAGGTTCTGCCCAAGCTGATCCTGGAGACCGTTGCGATGTCGAAGAAGTCGGCCACCGGCGCGGCGAGGATCTCGAAGCGCCCGGGAAAGTCCGATCCGGACTGCATGGTCTCGAGCAGCCGCTGATGAAATTGCGCCACCCGGGTTTCCGGATCAGTCGTTTGCGCCATACCCGCGACCGCCACAAGCAGCAGCAGACCGGTCGCTCCAAAGGTGATGGCGCATCTCATTCGATGAACACCAGGCTGATCCAGGGCACGTACGTGATCAGGGCCAGAGCGATGAGCAGAATCAGCATGAAAGGCCAGCTGGCCACGTACAGTTCCTGCAGCGGCTTGCCAAAACGATAGCTGGCAATAAACAGATTCATGCCCACCGGCGGCGTGAAGTATCCGATCTGCATATTAGCCAGAAAAATGATGCCCAGATGCACCGGATGCACACCGTATCCAACGGCCACCGGCAGAATCAGCGGGACGATCACCACGAGCGCGGAAAAGATGTCCAGCATGGCGCCGAGCGCCAGCAGCATCACATTGAGCAGCAGCAAAAAGCCCAGCTTGCTGTCGATGTGCTCCTGAGTGAACTCGAACAGCTTCTGCGGAACCTCGGCGTCCACCAGGAAGTTAGTGAATGCCAGCGCCACCCCGAGCACCAGCAGGATGCCACCCACCATCACCATGGAATCCATCATCACCTTGAGCAGGCCACGCCAGGTCACCTCGCGATACAGCATCACCTCGGCGATGGTCACGTACACGGCGGTCACCGCGGCCGCCTCGGAGATGGCGAAATAGCCGGAGTAGATGCCGCCGAGCACCACGAAAGGTAGGGGCAGCTCCCAGCGCGCAGCTTTGAGCGCCCGCCAGAACCGCTGACCAGTAAATTCCACGCGCGGAATCACGTCTCCCCGGTGGCGCCACAACGTCCAGATGATCAGGAGCGCGAGCATCAGCAACATGGGTAGAAGGCCGGCAAAGAACAACTGGACGATGGTGAACGGCTCGCCAACATCGAGTTGCTGAGCAATGATTCCGTAGAGGATGAGCGGGACCGAAGGCACCAGCAGAAGACCGAGGCTGCCCGAGGTCGTGACCAAACCGAGGCTGAACTTCTCGCTGTAACCGGAGCGGGCAAGCGCCGGTAGCAACAACGCCCCCAGAGCAACGATGGTCACTCCTGAAGCGCCCGTCAGCGCCGTGAACAGGGCGCAAACCACAAAACCCACCATGGCCAGGCCGCTGGGGAGCCAGCCGAATACGCTCTGAACCAGATCCACCAGGCGCTCGGACGTTTTGGCCTCGGCAAGCAGATAGCCGCTGTAGGTAAACAGCGGCAAAACCACCAGCAGGGGCGTATCGACAATTCGATAAACCTCCACAGCCACAATGGCCAATGGGATGTCGGACGCCAGAAACCCCAGCATGGCGCTGGCCATGAGCACCGCGAACAGCGGCGCGCCCGCCAACGCCGCGGCCACGATGAAGGCAATGGCAACCCAGGTCACTGAGCCTCCGAGCGCAACGGCGGCGAGATGGTATGCAAAAGATAACGCAGCGCCATCACCCCGGCGCCAAACGGCATGATGGCCTCACACACCCATTTGGGAATCTGGGCAAACGCGGTGTCGCCGAATTGATACTCGAGCTCGACGAACTCGTAGCTGTACCAGGCAAAACACACGCATATGAAGCAGGTAAACAGGCTACCCACGCGAGCGAGCGAGCGTTGCCCACGCTCGCCCAGGAAACGCGACACCAGATCCATTCGAATGTGGTCGTCGTTGCGCGAGGCGACCATGGCGCCGAGCAGCGTGATCCACAACACCAGCACGCGCACCAGCGAATCCCCCCACAGCAGCCCTGAGTCGAACAAGTTGCGCGCGACCACCTGGTAAGCGGCCAGCAGGATCATGGTTGCAAGCATGCCCACGAGCAGCCCACTTTCGATGGAGCGGAGCACACGTAGCGCGGAGTCGATCAATTGGCGTTCCGAAATTCTTGCAGGTGCTGCATCAACTCGACAAACAATGGATTCGATATGAACCCGGACTCGATCAGGTCGTTGGCAGCTCGATCCGCATAGGCCTGCCACTCGGTGACATGGCCGGACGTGGGCTGATTCCAGGCAAGCCCCTGAGCGCCAAGCGCCTGCACGGCTCGCTCGTGGTCTTTGCGGTTACGCGCACCCACCATGGCCGCCACAGCACCCATCTCGCGGCGCACGAGTTCCTGGTCTTCGCTGGACAGCCGCCCGAAACGCCGATCACTCACCACGAAAGTCCCGTAGATGTATAGCAGCGGCAAATTGAGCACGTGCTTGAGCTGGGTGTGCCACTGCAGGCCAATGGCCGCAACGGGCGGGGCAGTGATGCCATTGATGAGCCCCGTCTGCAGCCCACTCAGGACGTCGACGATGTGCAACGGGATGGGCGAGACCCCAAACGCAGCCAGGGCCTGCTCAGCGCCCGCATCACCCGCGGGCGCCCAGACCTTCTGGGCCTGGACCTCGTCCACAGCCAGCACCCGCGCCTTGGACATGGCGTAGGCGAATCCCACCTCGGCAATGCCGAAGGTCACCAGTCCCTCCCGCTCCAGGGCATCCACGATGCGCTGGTCCATGCGTTCGCGCACGTAGTCCACTTCTTCGTAGGAACGGAACTGCATGGGCAGGTTGTAAAGCTGCACGTCCTGGCTGGTTTTGGCCAACGGCCCGGTAGTCAGCACCGCGCCATGCAGCTGCCCAAGGCGCATCTTGGTGAGCACCGTGTAGTCGTCGCCCATGACACCACCAGGATAGAACTTGAAGCGCACCCGGTTTTCAGTCCGCTCGGCAATGCGGGCGGCTGCTTCGCGCAGAGCGTTGACTTCCATGGAACCGTTTGTCGATCCAGTGGCAATCTTGAACTCCACGGCTTGCGCGCCGGCGGCGCACACCGCAATCAGCAAACCCAGAGCAAGGCTAAAAATACGCATCGGCTGATTCCAACAGTTCTGCGGCTTGCTGCCGCGCAATGACATTCATGAGGGTTAGACCCGGAACCTGCGGATCTGACTCAATCACCTCATTCAGCAAATGGTCATGCAACTCGCGGTCAAATACTAGCCGCGCGTACTGATCCGCGAACATGACCTTGGTGAGCAGGTGCATGCCGCTGGAAATCTCCAGGGCGCGTTCGAAATGCTGCCTGCCCACTTCAGGTCGCCCGCCCTGGCTGGGACCGAGCAACGTCTCAAACACACCCATGTACATGTGCGCGCCGCCGTGGTCGTAGGTTTCATCCAGCTCGATCACCCGGGACATGAGGCTTTTCACCCGACCGAGCTCGGCAATGGCCACGAAATCATCCGAATTGGCCTGAACCCAACTGGCCCAGGTGGTGCCCAACCCGTAAAGCAAAGGCACGTCGTCAGCGCGGAGGCCGGCAAGCCATGCCTCGTAGCTGGAAAATTCCCGGGTACGCAGATCGCAGCCGTTGCGAATGCCCGCGCATGCCGCCCGCTGCGCCAGGTCGAGCGCCTTGTTCTGCAACGCGATGCTGCGCTGGGGTTCGGTGACGAAAGCCGCAGCGTAGGCGGAATTGAGCTGGGCGGCCTGACTCAGCAACATGGCGCTTTCCGGCGCCTGGGCAAGCAACCCGTCCATGAGCAGCAAGTAGGCGGGCGCGCCATCGCGCACCATGGCCACATCCGGATTGTCCAGGATCGCGTCGGAAAGATCCTCGGCGAACCCCGAGGTAACCGACGTAATCAATGACGCACAGCCACTCAGAGCGCCCAACAAAATACCCGACACGCACGCTCTGACTACCAGACTCACACCAACTCCCCGCAGGTCACCGAAAACCTATTGTAATTGTTTGCGCAGCGCAGCGCCCGACCGGCGGACCCTGTTCAATCCTCGCTGGATCCAAGAACCGCCACCACCTCTTAGACCTCATCCATGGGGCGCGGGGGCGGTGGAAAGCTGCCAGCGGACGGATTTAACCGTCAACGAATTCTTCTTAACAGCTACCTGTCACTCTCGATGGGCGCCAGCGAAATCTCTCCAACACCCATGGTGCCCACCGCATCGTCTATCCAGCGGCGGAACGTGTCGGCCGACGCTTCAAGCCCAAGGCCGATCAGCTTTTCAGAGCGTCTGTGCAACGGTCTACAACGCGCTGCCAGCATACCCCGCACCCGCCGATGGCGTTTTGCATTACCCGCTTCATCCACCAGTCGCGACAGGCGCTGCAGGGCAACCTGATGCGCCAGAACATCATGCAGCCGCACGACGGCCGTGAGTGGCTCGTCCTTGGCGTCTGACAACCCCGGCGCCAGCAGTTCCAACTGATTCGCCAGGTACCCGACCCAACGGGCCGCCCGCTCGAGACGCTTGCTGCTGGCTAGCTCCGCCGCGTACTTGTGGTACGCCTTGCGCGCCTTTCGGTAGGCTCGCAGCACGCCGTGGCTTAGCGCCTCGGGCGACAGCCCGCGCAATTGGTCGGTGTCGCGCCACCCTGCCGACTCGGCGCGCAGCATCTCTCCGAGCCCCACCAGATCCTGCTCGCCGGGCCCCGGGCTACCATCAATTTCCTGTCCCACCCGCTGCAGGGCCCGCAGCTTGCGCTCATCGGTTACCTTGGCAGCCAGGTCATCGAACACCTGGCCAGCCCAGTCGCCATGCGGGCGAAGGGTGCGTTGGGCGCACCGCAGGCGGTCGCGGGCGGCTCGGTAAGCGTCATCACTCACCCCCGAGCGCACCATCAGCCACACAGACTCAAGCCGCGCCAGATCACTGAGCACTGCGCGCCAATCTGCTGCAGCCACGTCGACACCGCGTTGCGCGTCCACAAGTACCTGCAGACAGCGTGTATTGAGCTGCAATGCGTGGCTCACCAGCATGTCGGCGAAGCCCTCGCGCTCCTGCACCTGCAATCCTCCAGCGCTAGCAACCCCCAGCACCCCATGCTACAAGTAGCCAACCTTAAGCAGCAAGCTTGGCCAGATCCGGGGGAAAGCGGTGACTGATCAGCATGACCTGGTGCTCGTAGAGACGTCCGAAAATATCGCGACCGTGACCCTTAACCGACCGGAAGCCTTGAACGCCCTTTCCGGGGCATTGCGCATGCGCATCGTTGAGGTGTTCTCAGATCTGGCCTCCGACTCTGCTGTGGAGGTAATTATTCTCACCGGTGCCGGACGTTCATTCACCGTGGGGCTCGACCTCAAGGAACTGGGCGGTGAGGTCGACGCCACGGCCACCGTTTCCGCCAGAGAACTGGACGCCGCCCTGGCCGGATGCCCTCAGCCCATCATTGGCGCCATCAACGGTTTCTCCATTACGGGCGGGTTCGAGATCGCCCTCATGTGCGACTTTCTCATCGCATCCACCAACGCCCAATTCGCCGATACCCACGCCCGGGTGGGCGTGGTGCCGGGATGGGGCATCTCGCAGCGCCTACCGCGCTTGATCGGCGTCAATCGCGCCAAGGAACTGTCCCTTACCGGCAACTATCTGGATGCACAGACCGCCTGCCAGTGGGGGCTGGTAAACCGAGTAGTGGAGCCCGCTGAACTGCTGCCCACCTGTTGGGCGCTGGCTAAGGACATTACCAGTACGGATCCCACCACGCGCAACGAGATAAAGCGCATCATGGACCTGGGCTGGCATGCCACCCTGGAGCAAGGCCTGGAAATCGAACGCCAAGCCAGCGAACGGCACGGGCAAACGGAGGTACGCGCGGACAAGGTTGCTGCGCGCCGCGCAGATATTCAAAACCGGGGACGCCACCAGAGCGGTTAGCCTGCCGGCTATGACTCCAGGGTGAGGCGCAGGCACTCCGCGGCGCCAGTCAATCCTGGTTGCGCGTCCATGATAATGCCCACAGGAATGCCGGCCACATAGTCCGACAGCGCCCCTCGCTCGTCGAACCGACGGCGCATAGGGCTGGATGCGGCGAACTCCACGAGCTTCGGCACGATGCCGCCGCCGACGTATACCCCGCCCCGGGCGCCCATGATGAGTGCCACATTTCCTGCCGCGCTACCCAGCAAACCGAAAAAGGTTTCCAGCGTCTGATGACAGATGGGATCTCCCGCGTCACTGCCCTGCTCCGATACCCACTCGGGCGTGGCCGGTTCCGGCTGAGCGCCCCACAGCTGGGCCATGGCCCGGTAGAGGTTCACCAGACCCGGTCCCGACAACACCGTTTCCCAAGTTACCGGGTCGTGCTCCCGGCTGAGCAGCACCAGTAGCTCCTGTTCCAGGGCATTGCCGGGCGCCAGATTCCCATGCCCTCCTTCCGAGGCCAGGACCACGGCGCCTGTACCCAGCGGTACCCGCGCGCTCATGCCAAGGCCGCTGCCCGGGCCGATCACGACAGTCACACCCTCAGCATGCAACACTCCCCCCGTCCAGCGCACCTCTGTCAGGCGCGGAACGCCGTGCGCCAAGGCGGCAAAATCGTTCACCAACTCAACCCGACAACCCAGCACGTCGCCTATCTCGCCGGCATCCAGCGACAGGATTCCGTTAGTGATGCTTGCCCGCCCGTCTGTCACGGCACCGGCCACCGCCAGACACGCAGCGTCCAGCGCCTCGATAGACAGGGCAGCGCGCACCGATTCCAGGAGCGCCCGGGTGGTGCGGTAGTCCGCTGTGGGCAGCGTCACCGAGGGTTGTCCCGCAACGACCGAAGAGGGATCGTTCAACAGCGCAAAGCGCGCGTTGGTCGCGCCTATATCAGCAATCAGGAACGCGCCACCTCTCACAGCGGAAGAATGCGTTCGTCCTGCAACACCCGGATGTGCTTGGCAAACATAGCGGCCGTGTCGATGCAGTCGGGGAACCCGAACTCACGGATTTTGATGGTGCTGAGCAACGTGCTGCGCGCGTTGCCGCCGTAGCCGAACGCGGCATCGGCAAACTGCCAGGAGTCACCAATGAGCTGAGCCATGGTGTAGGGCTTCAGATCGTGCTCGGCCACGATCTCATCCCAGGTTGCAGCGTACGCGGGCATACCTTCGCGCAGGCGACATGCAGATGGGTCACCCGCCTGCATGCCAAACAAGTCCGCCAACGTGGGAAACAGTGACTCCCATTCCAGCACATCGCCATTGGTTACGTTGAACGCTTCTCCCGCGCAGGCAGGTTCCGCTCCGCACCAGAGTATGGCTCGGGCCAGCAGATCGGCATCGGTGGCTTCGGTAACGAAGCCACCGCCACCCGGGAAACACAATGACCTGCCCAGCTTGCGCATGACAGCGGCGTATACACCGATGGCCATCACCATATTCATGGGGCTACCCAACGCCGGGCCGCACACGATCTGCGGTCGAACCACGCTGAACGACCACCCAGTGGCGCGTTCGCGCACCAGATCCTCCTGGGTCCAGTAAAAGTTCTCGCCGGGATGACGGGGCTGGGATTCCTTACCCGGAAGCTGCATGGGCGCCAGGTGCGCGCCATATGCCTTGGTGCCCTGCAGCAGGGTCAGATGGTGACTGGGCTGCACAAAATCCAGCACGTTCTCGAGCATGCGCGTGTTGGTTTCGATCTGATCTGGGTCGCGCCAACCCGCTACCAGCTCTGGCTGCTCCTTGAGCGCCGCATAAACCAGGTGGCTGACCTCACCCACCCCACCAAGCACCTGCCGGCATTCATCGCGATCGGTGAGATCGCAGCGCACGAATTCGCTGTGGGGGCCAAGCTCGAAATCCGGCGGGTTGCGCGATAGCGCCAGCACACGGAAACCAGCTGCTTCAGCGGCCTGCACGGTGGCGCCTCCCACAAGACCGCGAGCGCCCAGCACCAGATAGCGATTGTCTGTAGTCATAGCGACTCTACGTTACCGCAAAGCGCGTGTCGTTCAACCACCCATGCTCCGGCGGGTATAATCGCCCACCCTTTCGCCTGGAGCGCGATGATGACCGTCAGCGCAGGACTCGGTATCGCCAATTTTCCCTTTCCCGACGCCAAATCCTTCTGGCGCTGGGTAGACGTATGCGACGCCGGCGGCGTGGACTCGCTGTGGCAGAGCGACCGGATCATCAGCCGCGATCCGCAGCTGGAGTGCATCAGCGCCATGGCCGCTCTGGCGGGCGCCACCAAGCGCGTTAAGTTCGGCATGAACGTGGCCAGCCTGGGGTTGCGCGATCCGGTGATCACCGCCAAGGCTTGCGCCACCATCGACGTGCTGAGCGAGGGACGTCTGCTGCCGGCGTTCGGCGTCGGCAGCGCCCTGTCGCGGGATTTCACCGCCACAGGCATCCCCACCAAGGGGCGCGGCCAACGCTCCGCGGAAGGGCTCGAGATCATGTCGCGCCTATGGAGTGAAGACAGCGTGACGTTCAACGGCGAGTACTACCAGCTGGAGGATGCCTGTATTTCACCCAAACCGGTGCAGGACCCGCTCCCGCTGTGGGTGGGCGGCTCCGCAAAACAAGCCATCGAACGTACGGCGCGCTGGGGCACCGGCTGGCAGGCCGGCATAGAGTCCCCCGAGCAGGTGGCGCCCGTCATCACCGGCATCAAAGCCCGTACCAGCGAGCTGGGTCGCAGCATCGACGAGGATCATTACGGCGCCGGTTTCGGCTTCCGCTTCGGCTCACCGGACGAACCCGTCTGCCAGCGCTACCTGGAATTGCTGACCAAGCGCCTGGGCCGGGAGCCCAAGGGATTCCTCGCTGTCGGGGATACCAACGACATGATGGCGCTGCTCCAGGAGTTTCGCGCCGCGGGCGTACACAAGTTCATTCTGCGCCCGGTGGCCGTAGACGCCGACGACATTATCGAGCAGACCAGGCTTTTCGTGGACAAGCTGCTGCCAGAAGTAGCCGCTCTAAACGGCTAAGCCGCTTATCGCCGGGTAGCGCCGCTACCCGGCAAGACTCGCGAGAAACTCCACCGTACGTTCGGTTGCCCCAGGCTCCACCGCAGACACGGCCGCGTTGAAGGTGGTCACGCCGATAGACTCCAAGCGCCGGATCTCTCCTCGCAGCAGGTTTTCGTCGCCCGCGATGGCAATGTCGGCCGGGCCATCCACACCCTCCCGATCCAGCATGGCCCGGTAGCTAGGCAGGGTGCCGTACATCGTGAGCTGCTTGGCAATCTGCTCGCGCGCTGCGTCCGGCTTGTTGGTGAGAATGATGGGAAAGCCCCCGATCACCTGGGGGTCGGACCGCCCGGCCGCGCTAGCCGCGGCGCGCAGGCTGGGAATGATGTGGCTCTCCATGGTTTTCGGCCCCACCATCCAGGTGTTGGTGCCGTCCGCCAGCTCGCCGGCCACTTTGAGCATGGCTGGACCTAATGCCGCTACCACCACCTGCATGCCTTCCGACCCCGGTACCTGCAACCCCAAATTGGCAACCCGATACTGCTCGCCTGAGTAGTTGCAAACCTCGCCACGCACCAAAGGCATGAGCACGTTGAGGTACTCGCGCATGTGGCGCGCCGGGCGTTCGTAGGAAAAGCCCAACATGCCTTCGATCACCACCTGGTGGGAAAGGCCAATGCCCAACGTAAAGCGACCGCCGCTGGCCGCCGCCGTGGTAAGCGCCTGTTGCGCGATGGCAGACGGATGCCGCGGATAGGTGGGCGTTACGGCGGTGCCGAGCTCGATGCGCTGCGTCACCCGACCCGCCAGTCCCAGCGTGGAAATGGCATCGAAGGAAAAGATGTTCGCCATCCACGCGCTGTCTATGCCGGCGGCTTCGGCCTGCTGCACCATCGTGATGATGTCGTCCAAGCTGGAATCCGGGCCCGTGGCACCCAGCATCAGTCCAATCTTCACAATTGCGTACCCCCTGTTTTTGGACCCGCACAATAAGTCAAAATCCGCCTGGACACTATTTTGGATCAGCAACAGCGGGTCGCATGGGGAGTCTGATGGACGCAGCCGGACTTCCCGCGCCGGCCGAGAAATTCAAAACCCCTACGTGACCGCGCTCGAGCCGGCGGGTTGCGGCTCGGCGACATGCTGGACGGGCGGGCTCGACGATGACAGATTCGTCGTGCTGAAGCTTACCTTCTGGCGATTGGAGGTGTGGAGTAGCGCGGCGATGTCCCAGGGAGAGCCGGCCCAGGTATGGCGCCAGCAAGCCGGTTAGCGGCATAATCGCCGACCTTTTGGATCCAAGCTTGGCTGGGCCCAGGCAAAACGCACTATAAGGGAGCAAAACATGGCGGAAACCATTGCCATATTGGGCGGCACCGGAGACCTCGGGACGGGCCTGGCCATCCGCTGGGCGAAAGCGGGACACAAGATCATCATCGGCTCACGCACGCTGGAGAAAGCCCAGAATGCGGTGGCCAACCTGCACAAGATCAGCCCGGAAACCCCCGCGGACGCCATGGAGAACGCCGATGCAGCAGCCGCAGGCGAAATCGTGGTGCTGACGGTTCCCGCCGAGCATCAGCTCTCCACCCTGGACGGGGTGAAAGGCTCGCTATCCGGCAAGATTCTCATCGACGTCACAGTACCCCTGGTACCCCCCAAAGTAGGCACGGTGCAGCTACCGCCTGAAGGCAGCGCCGGCAAGCGTGCGCAGGACATGCTCGGTGAAGAGGTGATGGTGGTAACGGCGTTCCAGAACATCGCCGCACACCTGCTTCAGGAAGACGTGGAGATCGAGTGCGACGTGCTGGTGGCCGGCAACAAGAAAGCGGCGCGCGACAAAGTGATCATGCTGGCAACCCAGGCGGGCATGACGGCCTACCACGCAGGCCCCATCGAAAACTCCGCGGCCGCAGAAGCACTCACTTCCATCCTCATCCAGATTAACCGACGCCACGACATCTCCCACTCGGGGATCAAGATCGTGGGTCAGGCCGATCACTGAGCACGGCCGTGACCCAGTCATCGTTTTCGGTGGTGGTGGTACCCGGAATCCCCATGGTGACGGAAGGCGATGACCTGGGCGAAATGCTTTCCGTGGCGTTCGACCAGGCCGGTATCACATTGGTCAACGGCGACGTGGTGTGCGTGGCGCAGAAGATCATCTCCAAGGCAGAAGGCCGATTGCTTCCCCTGCAAGGTGTCACCCCCAGCGAGCGTGCTATCAAGCTGGCCGAGGAGACGGAAAAGGATCCACGCCTGGTAGAACTGATCCTGCAGGAGTCCACCGAGGTGCTGCGCAAGAAGCCGGGCGTGCTCATCATGCGGCACAAGCTGGGCCTGGTCGGCGCCCATGCCGGCGTGGACCAATCCAACATCGAGCACGGAGACGACGAGAACGCCCTGCTGCTGCCTGTGGACCCCGATGCATCCGCGGCCGCTCTGAAAGCAGACCTGGAGCAACGCCACCGGGTCAGCGTGGGTGTCATTGTCACCGACAGCGCCAACAGACCATGGCGCCTGGGCACCGTGGGCACCGCCATCGGATGTGCCGGCATTACCGTTCTGGACGACCACCGCGGTGGCCAAGATCTGTATGGCAGAGAGCTGAAAGTCACCCTGATCAACCGCGCAGACGCACTGGCCGGCGCCGCCACCCTGGTCATGGGCGAAACCGTGGAGCGCACCCCCGTGGTGCTGGTAAGGGGGCTTGCGGCGCAAGAGAGCGATCAAGATGCCAAGCTCATCGTTCGCCCCTTAGACGAGGATCTGTTCCGCTAATGGCGCGCTTCCTCGCCATCACCGGTGGCGTTGGCGGCGCCAAGCTGGCATTGGGTCTTGCCCAGATACTCGGACCGGACGAACTGGTGTTCGCGGTCAACACCGGTGACGACTTCGAGCACCTGGGCCTGCATATCGCGCCAGACGTGGACACGCTCACCTACACCCTGGCGGGCGTGAGCAATACCGATACGGGCTGGGGGCGGCAGGACGAGACCTGGAACTTCATGGACGCGCTGGAACGGCTCGGCGGAGAGACCTGGTTCCAGCTGGGGGACCGGGATCTGGCCCTGCACGTCAGGCGCACCCAGATGCTCACGGCCGGCCAGTCGCTCACTCAGGTGACCGCCCAAATCTGCGCAACGCTGGGCGTCACCCACCCGGTGTTTCCCATGTCCGACGACCCCGTGCGTACCACGGTACACACCGAATCGGGTCCGCTGGCTTTTCAGCACTATTTCGTGCGCGACCGGTGCGAGCCAGCCGTGCGCGGCTTCGAATTCGTGGGCATCGAGCAGGCGCGTCTGAACCCGGCCATCACCCGCTATCTGGAAGGGCCCGAGCGGGTGGACGGCATCATCATCTGTCCGTCCAACCCCTTCGTGTCGGTGGATCCGCTACTCAATCTGCCCGGCGCGCACGCGGCGCTGCAGTCCGCCGGGGTGCCCGTCGTCGCCGTGTCGCCCATTGTCGGCGGGGTCGCCATTAAAGGACCCACGGCAAAGATGATGCAGGAGCTGGCCATTCCCAACAGCGCTGCAGAAGTAGCCCGTCACTATGGGGCGCTGCTCAGCGGCCTGGTGCTCGACGAGCAGGACCGAGGTCTGGACGGCACCCTGGACACGCCAACTACCGTGGCCAATACGGTCATGATAACGTTGCAGGATCGTGTGGATCTGGGCCACACGGTGCTTCGCTACATCGCGAGTCTGGCGTGACCCGGCCTGGCCGCAAGTGGGCCATGGCGTTCTAAAAGTTCAGAAAAATGAACAAGTTACATAAGGAAAGCTGGCCATGTGGGCCGTTGTCCCGCTGAAGCGGCTGGAACAGGCGAAAGCCCGCCTGGCCAGCGTTCTGTCCGGCGAAGAACGGCGTGCGCTCATGCTGGCCATGGCCCGGGACGTACTCACGGCGCTCAGCCGCAGCAGCCGGCTCAGCGGAATTCTGTTGGTGTCGCGCACCCCGGAGGCCGATGCGCTGGCTCAGAGTTTCGGCACCGAGCGATTCGCCGAGAGCCCCGAGGCCAATCTGGCGGAATCGCTGGGGCAAGCCAGTGAATATCTGATCAAGCACCTGCGTGCCGCCGGCGCCATGGTGGTGCCTGCCGACGTGCCGCTGATTACGCCCGACGAAGTAGACGCAGTGCTGGCTCAGCATGCGCAGGCGGGTAGCCCCAGCGTGACGGTGGTGCCCGATGCCGAGCGCGTGGGCACCAACTGCCTGATTTGCTCGCCGCCGGACGCCATCGGCTACATCTTCGATGGTAAGAGCTTTAAGCCCCATACCCGGGCAGCCCTGGACGCCGGTATCACGCCGGCCATCATCCCCTCATCGGGCTTCGCCCTGGATATCGATACGCCCGACGACCTGCGCACCCTGCTCAAGCGCGATCCGGCTTGCCAGACGGCCGTTTACCTCAGCAAATCGGGTGTAGCCACCGCGCTAGCCGACGACGATAATTCGCACAACGCCACGGAGACGTAGTTTTGACGTTAGATCTCGCTGACCTAGCCGCCCGATCCCAAGCCGGCACGCTACCAAGCCATGCAGAGGGCCTGGCGTTGGCGGGAATAGACGACACTGCGGCACTGGCCCGCATCGCCGCAGAGCTGCGCGACACCGGCTTTCACAACGTGGTGACCTATTCGCGTAAGGTTTTCATACCGCTCACTCACCTGTGCCGCGACGTGTGCCACTACTGCACCTTCGCCCAGGTACCGCGCAAGCTGAAAGCACCCTACATGACCGAGCACGAGGTGCTCGAGATTGCCCGCCATGGCGCGGCCATGGGCTGCAAAGAAGCGCTGTTCACGCTGGGTGAAAAACCCGAGTTGCGCTACAAAGCGGCTCGCGAGGCGTTGGGCGAGATGGGTTTCGACTCCACCCTGGATTACCTGGAGCACGTCGCCAAGCGCGTATACGAAGAGACCGGACTGCTGCCCCACCTCAACCCGGGCACCATGACACCCGAGGAACTGCAACGGCTGCGCGCGACCTCCCCCAGCATGGGCATCATGCTGGAGTCCACTTCCGAGCGGCTGTGCGAGAAAGGCATGCCGCACTACGGCTCTCCCGACAAAGTACCGGCAGTGCGGCTGCAGACTCTGGAGGACGCGGGCTCAGCCCGTGTTCCCTTCACAACCGGCATCCTCATCGGCATCGGCGAGACCAGGCGTGAGCGCGTCGAGTCGCTGCTCGCCATCCGCGACATTCACTTGAAGCACGGCCACGTGCAGGAAGTGATCGTACAGAACTTCCGGGCCAAGCCCGAAACCAAGATGGCCAGCGCGCCGGAGCCCGACCTGAACGAGTTGCTGTGGACCATCGCGGTGGCCCGCATACTGTTTGGCGCTGAGATGAGCATCCAGGCACCCCCCAACTTGAGCCCCGGGGTGCTGGAGCAGATTGTCGCCGCCGGCATCAACGATTGGGGCGGCGTGTCGCCGCTCACGCCCGATTTCGTAAATCCGGAGGCGCCGTGGCCGCACCTTGATGACCTGGCACGTGCAACCGCTGTTGCCGGCAAAGACCTGCACGAGCGCCTCACCATCTACCCGCGCTACGCGACGGATCTGGATCGCTGGGTGGCACCGGATCTCCACGAGCCGGTTTTGGCCCTGATGGATGCGGAGGGATTTCCCCGCACCGACGACTGGTGTCCGGGCGCCGAAGTGCCCGCTCCCGCCAGCGATCTTGCTGCCATCACACACCAGGCCACGCGCACGTCGGCCGACCTGCAGGCCATACTGGACAAAGCCACTGGCGGAGAACGGCTGGACGAGGCCGAGGTGGTGCGCCTGTTTGCCGCCCGTGGCGAAGATTTCAGCGCGGTGGTAGCCGCTGCCAACGCTCTGCGGGAGTCGGTGAACGGGGACACGGTCAGCTTCGCGGTGAACCGCAACATCAACTACACCAACATCTGCTACTTCAAGTGCCAGTTCTGCGCCTTCTCCAAAGGCAAGCTGTCAGAGAATCTGCGCGGCAGGCCGTACGATCTTTCGCACGAGGAGATTCAACGGCGTACCGAGGAAGCATGGTCCAGAGGCGCCACCGAGGTGTGCATGCAGGGTGGCATTCATCCCGAGTACACGGGCGATACCTATGTGGGCATCCTCAAAGCAGTGAAGGCGGCGGTGCCCGACATGCACATTCACGCGTTTTCGCCGCTGGAGGTGTGGCAGGGCGCCGCCACCCTGGAAATGGATCTGCAGCCCTATCTGGAAATGCTCAAGGCCGCGGGCCTGGGTACCTTGCCCGGCACCGCCGCAGAAATCCTAGATGACGAGGTACGCCAGATCATCTGCGCGGACAAGATCAACACCCAGCAGTGGCTGCAGGTAATGGAGGCGGCCCACAAGGTGGGGTTTAAGACCACCGCCACCATCATGTACGGCCACGTGGAGCGCCCCGTGCACTGGGCCCGACACCTGCTGCGCATTCGGGACCTGCAGGCGAAAACCGGCGGGTTCACCGAGTTCGTGCCGTTGCCGTTCGTGCACATGGAAGCGCCCATGTACCTCAAGGGTAAGGCACGCAAAGGGCCCACCTTCCGCGAGGCCGTGCTGATGCACGCCGTGGCTCGACTGACCCTGAACCCGGTGGTCACCAACATTCAGGCAAGCTGGGTAAAAATGGGGCATGAGGGCGTGCAGGCCTGCCTCAATGCAGGCTGCAACGACCTGGGCGGCACGCTGATGAACGAGAGTATCAGCCGCGCCGCGGGCACCGCCCACGGCCAGGAGACATCACCGCAACGCATGCAGGAAATGATTTCCAGCAATGCGAGAACGCCGCGCCAGCGCACCACGCTGTACGCCGACGCCAGCGAGGAACGGATCGCCACGGGTATGGCGGCCGGAGAGCTGGGGGAGATCATCAACACGCCGGCCAAGAAGTACGAACGCAATCGTAAGGGTCCGCTGCTGCGTCCCGGGCTCATCGACACGGTCGAGGTGCAAGGATAGGTCCCGCGGGGCACGGGCAACGATGACTTCAACAGGCTAGCATGCCCGGGGTTGTAACAGCCATACGCACGCAGATCATTCGCGTGCCTTATCCCGAACCGCCCAGGTTCCGGGCAGACGTTCCCGAGGTTCAGGAATTTCTCATCGTCCACGTGGACGCATCGGACGGTCTTTCCGGTCTGGGCTTTCTGCAGCCGCTGGACGGCGGCTTGAAGACGCTGCAGTGCTGCGTGCACGAGATGCTCGAGCCCGTGGTGCTGGGGCGTGACTACGCCGACGTGGAAGGCGCCTGGCAGGCGATGTGGGACGCCACCTACATCCAGGGCCGCATGGGCATCACCGTCATGGCCGCCTCCGCCATCGATATCGCGTTGTGGGATCTTGCGGGCAAGGCCGCGGGCAAACCCCTGTTCGAGTTATGGGGGGGTACCAACGACCCCATTCCCACCTACGGGAGCGGGTGTTTTCGCGGCCTCGGCCAGCAGGGCATGATCGACAAGGCACGCGCCTTCGTAGAACAGGGCTTTCCCGCCATCAAGATGCAGGTAGCCCACCTGCACGACGACGACCAGGACGTGGCTAACGTGCACGCCATGCGCAACGCCCTGGGGCCCGACATCCACGTCATGGTTGACGTGAACCAGGGCTGGACGGTGCAGCAGGCCATCCGCGTAGGCACGCGCCTGCAGGAGGCCGACATCTATTGGCTGGAAGAGCCGGTGATCGCACATGATTTCGAAGGCTACCGGGCCATTGCCGAAGCGCTGGACATCCGGGTGGTGGGTGGCGAGAACCACTTCACCCGCCACGACCTCAAACCGTTTTTCGACGTTCCCTGCGTGCCCATCCTGCAGCCCGATGTGATGCGCGGCGGACTCACCGAGTTGCGTCGAATCGCTCACCTTGCGCATGAACGCGGCATTCTCATGGCGCCCCACCTGTTTCCCGAGCTCATGACCCACCTGCTGGCGTCCATTCCCAACGCCAGTTGGCTCGAATACATGGGATGGCACGATGATCTCTGGGAGGAACCGGTGACGGTGGACAATGGCAGCATGCGGCCGCCGGACCGGCCGGGCCACGGGTTGTCCTTCAAACCCCAACTACTGAACGGCTAACGCGCTCCACCAGACTCCACCTATGGCAGGACCGTGGCGCGTACCCACAGGAAAGCGGGTTGGCCGTCCCCCTGGGCCTGCGCATCCTCCCGGCACCATGCCTCACGCCCGGGTAGCCGGCTGGCCCACCGGCGACGCAATCGGTTCCGACTTCACCTCGCCTGCGGCATCTCCGCCACGCTGATGGCGGCGGACGGCCGCCACCAGGGGCAGGATCAATCCGGCGAAAATCGCCAACGTGGCGCCGGCAAGCAACAGCAAGGTCACACTCATTCCGTACAGGTCGAAGGTATACCCCACCAGAGGACCGGTGAGTACGAACGCCCCCCGGAAGCCAAAGCTCGCCAGGGAGTTGGCGGTCGCGCGAAACTCACTGGGGATACGTCGATTGAGCGCATCCCACAGAACCACCAACCCCAAGCCACGGCTGACCCAGAAGGTGGTGCATGCCACAAACCCACCCACCAAGCCGAACAGATCCAGGCCCAGATAGCCCAATGCCGGAGCCAATCCGATGAAAAGAAGCAGACCGGCAGACCCCATGGCCTCTTCCGCCCGATGGGCCCAGCGTCCCGCCAGCGCCGCAATGGCGCTCAACGCTGCCCACAGATAGCCGAAATGGACCAGTCGCACGCCCTGCAGCTCCCAGAGCTTCTGCAGCAGCCACACGGCGTAGAAGGTGGTAAGGCTCCAGATGCACAACGCCAGGAAAGCAAGCCGCAGCACCGAGCTGTGTGTCATCAAGTAGCGGCAGATACGGGCCATGTTGTCCACGTGGCCCGCCCCTTCCAGTCGCTTGGCCGGCGGCTCCACGAGATAGCAGGTCGCCGCCAGCGGTATCCAGCCCACCACGGCTTGAACGTAAACGGCCAGTTCCATGGACCATAGCAGCAACACGCTGCAAACAAGGCCAGCCACGGCTTCCGACATGGTACGCACCGAATACAGCCGACCCACGACCCGTCTTTGCTCCTGCTCTGTGCGACCCAGGGCCAGCTCGGTGTCGTAGAGCAGGGCAATATCGGCGCCCGAAACCAGGCTGTGCCCGATGGCTAGCGCGATCTCGAACAGGGCGAGCCCCCAGAATCCGTCGGCGACGAGGAGCAGGCTGTGGCCCACGCCACAGAATGCCGCCCCGGCCAGCAGCGTGTGCCTGCGGCCGAACAGATCCGCCAGGTAACCCGATGGCACCTCGGCAATGAGAATAACCAGGCCGAATATCGCCTGCAGGGAAAACACCTCCTGCATGGACAGGCCCTTGCTCTGAAAGAACGGCACGGCCACAGGCA
>CENY01033283.1_pt1 | contig 25637 bp, 27 predicted proteins | sample 356181 | NCBI WGS metagenome assembly CENY01 (sample SAMEA2619840, study PRJEB7988) | marine metagenome | isolation source: saline water (ENVO:00002010), including
TGCGGATAGCCGGGTCCATCAGAAACTGGGGTGGGCTGACGGACAGGGCGTTTCTCAGGCGTGCGGTGTGCTGAGCGAAATACGCCTGGTTCAGCTCTTCCATGTACGCGATGGTGGTGGCAATGGCGTCGGTACCTTGCTTTGGTACAAAGCGATGGAGCAACCCCGCATTGAATGCCTCTACGGCGAGTTTCTCGTCTGCAACACCGGTCAGCATGATGGTTCTCAGGTAGGGGTCGTTGAGCCCGGCGCACAGATCCAGCCCGTTCAGCGCCGGCATGGCGTAGTCCACAATGAGCACGGATACCCGGCGGAACCGCTCCACGTGGTTGATTTCCTGCTCGATCAAACTTAAATCCAGGTGGATGATGGCTTCGGAGCCGCCGGCCGGCGCTGCTGACAGGCAACGGTCGGCCAGCGGCTCCAGGGCGCACTCCTCGGTGAGGAAGTCGCGCGCCTCAAAAGGGTCCACAAACGAACGCCACGCCCAGCTGGCCGGCATCTCGAAGCACAAGCTTTCCAGGAAGGACTCGTTGTCGTCTACCACGCACACCGTGGTGGGATGGAAGTAGGGGGCCAGTGCAAAGGGTTTCATGTGAGCAGACTCTGCAGGGCCTGTCGCTTGTCTTTGCTCAAACGCCGATAGGTTCGGATGAGCTCGCGTTCCTCCTGGGTCAGTTGCGGCTTGAGAATCCGCTCGAGCTGTTCGTGCAGCGGCGGTGCCAGGCCGCGCTCCGATGCGTCTGTGGGTATGCCGCTGAACGACTGATGCAGACGCGCTACAATGTCCGAGTTCATGCTTCGCCGGTAGTGTTGTGCGGACTCGGCGATCTGAACGCGCATTTCTAGAGGCAGGCGTACCACAAACTTGTAGGGCTTTTCTTTGCTTGGCATGGTGTGATCGCTTTCGATTGATCTGGATTCTATCGAGCACGGCCAGTCTGTAGCTGGAATCTTCCCCAGGCTGCAGTTCCAATGATCAGGGTAGCGCCCAATAAATTTACCAACAAGAGATGTCAAAGTGATATCAACCGCTGGTTGCGAAGCAAGTTGATGGGCTTGTGATTGATCAACTGCTCAACGCGAAAGATCTTGCGAAATCGTTCGAGGACGGTGCATCCACGAGGGCAGTGCTGCGCCGCATTTCGGTGTCGCTCAAGGCGGGAGAAACTCTGGCGCTGTGTGGTCCCAGCGGCTCGGGTAAGTCGACGTTGCTGAACTTGTTGGCGGGAGTGATTGCGCCTGATGCGGGGGAAGTCTGGCTGACCCTGCCGGACGGGTCCATGAATCTTGCCTCGTTGAGCGAGAAGCAGCGTAGCGCGGTACGCAGGCGGCACATGGGCTATGTGTTCCAGTTCTTCAACCTGGTTCCCACGTTGACGGTGCGAGAGAACGTGCTGCTGCCGCTGGAGCTGGCGGGGCGCGAAGCGCTTGCCGAAGAGGCGTTGTCCCGCCTGAGTAGTCTGGGGCTGGACACACGGCTCAACGACTTTCCGGAAACGCTATCGGGTGGCGAGCGTCAGCGCACGGCAATTGCGCGGGCCCTGGCACACAGGCCGTTGCTGGTGCTGGCGGACGAGCCCACTGGCAATCTGGATGCCGAGCGCAGCGAGGGCGTGGTGAGCGAGTTATGGAAGGCGGTGCGAGAACAGGGGTGTGCCCTGGTGGTGGCCACACACAGCGAGGCGGTGGCCCAGCGCGCCGATCGGGTGCTGCGCCTGGATGCGCCACCTTCCGAGGGCGCCTAGATGAAGTCGCGTGCCCTGCTGCTGCGCGCTCAGCTTCGGTTTCTCTCGCGTAGCCCCTGGAGTACGGCCACGGTGCTGTTGGGCGTGGCGCTGGGGGTGGCCTCCGTGGTTGCCGTGCATCAGCTCAACGTGCGCGTGAACGACGCGTTGTCCCTGGCCACGCCGGCGCACCTTTCGGGTGTGACCCACTTGCTTGATCGGGGGAATGAGCAGACCACTGCCGAGGATTACTTCGAGCTGCGGCGGCGCTGGCGCGCCGGCGAGCACCCTGGGGTGACTTCGCTGATACCGGTAGTGGAGGGGCAGTTGCTGGAGGACGGACGGCGCACCCGGGTGTTCGCGACGGATTGGCTGGCAGCCTCCGGCCTGCAGACCAACGAAGCCCTGCGCGGGCTCGCCATGGTTGGCCGTGACGCGGTAGTGGCTGATGCCGCCCTCGGCCTGGAAGCCGGAGACGAGATCGTGCTGGGCGGGTTGCGCTGCGTGGTGCTCGCCACGGTGCAGGGTGGGCTGGGGTCTGCGGTGTTTTCGGACATCGGTACCGGCCAGGAGATTCTTGGGCGTGATCCCGACCAGTTGGATTATGTCGCCGCGGTTCGTGAGGATCCCCTGGCGGCGTTCAAAGATGTCATGGAGCAGGCGCTGCCGGGCAGCTCGGCCGGGTTTGCGCTGCCGGAAACCTGGGAGGTCGCCCGGTGGCGTGTGCGCTCCGTGAGCACTGAGTTACCCACCTTAGGATTCGCCCGCTCTATCCTGTTCAATCTTGGTGCGTTGGGGACGCTTACCCTGGTGGTGGCCTGGTTCCTCATCCACCAGGTGGCGGTGGTGTGGTACCGGCAGCGTCGTCCGCTCATGGAGCGCCTGCATCTCGTAGGCGTTTCCAGCGCCTTGTTGAACCGCCACTTCATCTTTTCTTTCGCTCTCATCGGCGTGGTTGCTACCGTGCTGGGCCTGCTTCTGGGTCCGACGCTGGCGGTCTGGGTAAGCCCGGTTCCAGCGTCCGATGAGGTGGGCAACGTCGCGCCTTGGGCATTGTTCAAGGGTGCGGCGTCTGGGGTTGGCGTTAGCGTTCTCGGCGCTTGGATGGCCTGTCGCCCAATGTCGTGGCGTCTGGCCCCCCGCCTGCTGTTGCTGGGCATGCTGGGCCTTATTTTGGCGGTGGGCTTGCGGTTCGAAGGAAGCGGGCTGGTGGGAGCGTTCGCCGCGGTACTGGCGTTGTGCCTGCTGGGCGTTCTCATGGTGCGGCCGCTCCTGGTGAAGACTAAAGTTCGCCGGCAGGGCCGTCTTGGATCGCTGCGCAGGCGCATCGGCTTGCGCGAGGTGGCCTGGCACCCGGCCGAGTCGGCGGTAGCCGTGGGCGCGCTGGGGCTTGCCGTGGGCGCGGGTATGGGCATCGGTGTCATGGTGGAGAGCTTCCGTGGTGACTTCGTGCGCATGCTGGATCAACGGCTGGCACATGAGGTCTTCGTGACTACAGGGGGCCGTGACCTGGTTGCCGCGTATGGTTGGTTGGCTGCGCGCGCGCCGAGTCACAGGGGGCAACTCTATGGTGAGGATCGCTTGCGCATCGGCGGCTTCGCAGTATCGCTGGGATACACCGACTTTGCCGCTGAGGAAGCGCTACGCTACGGGTTTCCCCGTGCTCTGGATGCCGGCGAGGTGTTGGTGAGTCAGCGCTTGGCGCGGTCGCTTGGTGTGGCTGCGGGATCTGCGCTTCGGGTCGACTCCGCTGGGGTTGCGTCTGGCGACGCTGCTGAAGGCAGGTCATTGCGCGTGGTGGGTGAGTTTCCCGGTTTTGGCGAGCCTGGCTTGCGGGCTCTGGTGGACACGGCCACCGCGGTGGAGCTTGGCGTGCCGGTTACCTTTGATCGAGCAAGTCTGACGGGTGTGGATGATCAACTGCTGGATACGTGGGTCGAGGCGTTTCCGTGGCTGGCATTGCAGTCTCGCACGCAGATGCGTCAGCGCGCGTTGGATATTTTTGATCAGACTTTCGCTATAACAAGGAGTCTGACGTTGCTTAGCCTGCTTGTAGCGGCCATCGGTATGTACAACGCGTTGCTGGCTTTGCGTCTCAACCAGGTGCGCAGCGAGCAGCTGCTGCAGGCATTGGGGATCACGTCCGGCGAGAGGCGCACGTTGTCACTGATGCGCGCCCTCATGGTGGGCGGGCTGGCTTGTGCTGTGGCGCTCCCCGTGGGTCTGGGTATGGCCTATCTGTTGTGCGAGGTGGTCAATCCCAGGGCCTTCGGGTGGAAGTTGAGCTTTGCGCCTACCCTGATGGATGTTGCCGTTCCACTGTTGCTTGCGGTGGCCGTTGCGTTGGTGACCGGACTGCTTCCTGCGCCACGGAGTGAGCTGCAGCTGGCGGAGGTGGAGGGTGTTTAATCCGCGCCTGTGGCGCTCTCGCGTGTTGGCAGGCGTCGTCGCGTTGGCCGCATGCACCCCTGTGGCGGAGGAATCCGAGTCCATGCAAGGTCAGCTGCGGTTGGGCGGCGTGTTGGGGGAAACCTCCGAGCCGTTCGCCCGTGCCGAAGCGCCGCGGGCGTTTCAGTTCCCCGCCGACCACGGGGCGCATCCCGATTACCGTAGCGAGTGGTGGTACCTGGTGGTCATGCTCACGGACGAAGCGGGAGAAGAGTTTGGGGTTCAATTCACTGTGTTTCGCCAGGCGTTGGCGGTCATGGAGCCGTCGGCCAATCCTTGGCGATCACCGCAGGCCTACATGGCTCATGCTGCGGTCACCTCGGTGGGCCGCGATGCCCACTGGGAAGCACAGCGCTTGGCCCGTGGCCATCCTGGGGTGGCGGGCGCCCGGGCGGAACCCTACGAAGTCGGCGTTGATGGATGGTCGCTCACCGGGATTGGGGGGGAGTCGGGAACGTTCGCTACCCAGCGGCTTATCGTGGGAGCTCGCCGCTTCGAAATCGATCTCACCCTCGAGGTGGTCAAACCGCCGGTGCTGCAGGGTCATCAGGGGCTCAGCGCCAAGGGCCCTGACCAGGCTTCCTACTACTATTCCGTGCCACGCCTGACGGCAGCCGGGACGCTGGTGGTGGATGGGGCGCGACATCGGGTAAGTGGCAGCGCCTGGATGGATCGGGAGTGGAGTACCAGCGTTCTGTCGGAAGGCCAGCAGGGCTGGGACTGGTTCGCTGTGCATCTCGACGACCACACCGAACTCATGGCTTTTCGCCTGCGCCGCAAGGATGGTGCACGCGATAAGTACGACCACGGTTTGATGGTCCGCCGAGATGGCTCAACGCGCCTGCTGGACCCGGAAGATTTCATGTTGGACCCAATACAATACTGGGTGGATGACTCCGGTGTGCGCTGGCCCGTTGGATGGAAGCTCACAGTGGGGGACAAAAGCTGGCGGCTGCGCGCGGCGGTGGATGACCAGCGTATGGACACAGCTATCGTATATTGGGAGGGCCTGATCAGAGTGTTCGACGCGCAGGGTGAGCGGGTGGGTAGTGGCTATATGGAGCTGACCGGATATGGCGCTTGAAGGGGTGACATTGGCCGCAAAACAGCCGCTTAAATATATCCGGTGGGGCACTAGGCTCGCGCGTCGAAATTGTTCACAATTGCGCACTGGAGTTAGCCACGCGTGGGGACGGTGGTGGTATGAGTGAAAGCCGGGCGCTCGATACGTCTAGCCCCCAGGAGTCGTTTTCCCGATTGACCAGCGGACCTGACACCGCGCCTGAATCCAGCGGCGCTTCCATACTACTGGTCGATGACAAGCCGGAACTGCTCAACAGCCTTTACCAACTGATCACGCTGCACGGATACGAAGCCGATGCGGCTCTTGGCGGGCAGGCGGCGTTAGACCACCTGGAGCAGAAAGACTACGACGTGGTGCTGCTGGATCTCATCATGCCAGGGGTCAGCGGTCACGACGTGCTCGAGCACGCGGCGGCCAAGAAGCTCTCCTGCAAGATTATTGTGGTCAGCGGAGATTCCAGTTTCAGCGGCGTGAAGCACGCTCTGCATTGCGGTGCCTTTGACTTCGTGAAGAAGCCCTACGAGGCGGGCGAGCTGGTTGCCACCATGGAGACCGCGCTCAAACAGTGTGAGCTGGAGTCCAAGAACGAGGTGATGGAGGGCAAGCTCAAAGAGTCCGAAGAGCTGCATCGCTTCATCGTCAACAGCTCGCCGGACCTGGTTTACATGCTCGACCGCAATGGGTGCTTCGATTTCGTCAACAATCGGGTGGAGTCGCTTCTGGGGTTCTCCAAGGACGAACTCCTGGGCAAGCACTATTCCGAGATCGTAGACGAAGACCAGCTGGAGCTGGCACGCAACGTATTCAACGAGCGGCGCACCGGCGCCCGTGCGGCAACCAATGTAGAGCTGCGATTGAAGAGCCGGCTGGCGCGGCGCGGTCCGCGGCTGTTCCAGGCTCAGTCGGTGTGGATGGAACTCACCGCCATGGGCATCTACTCGGATGACAACGAGCGCACTAGAGAGAACTTCCAGGGTACCTACGGTACTGCCCGCGACATCAGCGAGCGAAAGGAAGCCCAGGAGGTTATCAATTTCCAGGCCTACCATGACCTGCTCACGCACCTGCCTAACCGGGCGCTGTTGAAAGACCGGTTGTCGCTGGCTATCGCTCACGCGCGGCGCAATAAGCGCAAGCTGGCGGTAATGTTTCTCGATCTCGACCGCTTCAAGTTGGTGAACGACACGCTGGGTCACAGCATGGGTGATCGCTTGTTGAAGGCCGTTGCAAACCGACTGCAGAGCTGCCTGCGCCGGGGTGACACGCTTGCGCGCTACGGCGGCGACGAGTTCACCCTGTTGCTGCCCGAGGTGCGCACGCGAGATGACGTGGTGGTTATTGCTGGCAAGATTCTCGATCGTTTGAGCGGCCCGTTCGTCATCGATGGCCATGAGCTGTTCGTGGGCGCGAGCATTGGTATCGCCCTTTATCCTGAAGCGGGAGAAACCGAAGAGGCGCTCATACAGAATTCCGACATTGCCATGTATCACGTCAAGACCCGTGGCAAGAACGGTTATCAGTTCTTCTCAGACGAGATGAATCACCGGTTCTCCACCCGATTGTCCCTCGAGCGTGAGCTGCGAAACGGCTTGGCCCAGGGAGAGCTCAGCGTCTTCTACCAGCCGCAGGTGAGCCTGGAGACAGGATCCATCGTGGGCGTAGAGGCGCTGGTGCGATGGCAGCACCCGGAGCGCGGCATTGTGGAGCCTGCGGATTTCCTGCCCATGGCCGAGGAAACAGGCCTGATCACCCAGATCGACGAGCACGTCCAGCAGGTGGCATTTTCCGACGTAGCATCCTGGCGTCGCAACGGGCTGGGAGACATCCGGGTATCGGTTAACCTGTCCGCACCCCAACTCGAGCAGGACGACTTCGTGGACCGGTTCATCGCCAGCCTGCGAGGCAGCGGCCTGGATCCGGAGGGCGTCAAGCTGGAGATTACCGAGAACATCCTCATGCAGGATATGGAAGTGGTTGTTCCTAAGCTCAGGGAACTTCGCCGCCTGGGCTTAAGGATTGCCATCGACGACTTCGGCACGGGCTATTCGTCGTTGAGCTATCTGCAGCAGTTTCCCATCAACACGCTGAAGATCGACCGTAGCTTCGTGGGGGACATTCGTGCCGATGAAAGCGACGCCAGCATCGTCAACGCCATTGTGGCCATGGCGCGCGGCCTCAAGCTCGATCTCATCGCTGAGGGGGTGGAGAACCGCACCCAGCTCAAATACCTGCGCTCGCAGGGGTGCAGCGAGGTGCAGGGTTACATCTTCAGCCGGCCGGTACCCGCAGACGAGGTGAAGGCGTTGATCGCCGATAACCCCTATGGGTCACTCGTCGCGGCGAAACAGCCCGAGGCCGAGCCGGCGCTCTGAGGCTACTTACATGAAAGGATTTACCACGAAGATCGTGCATAGCGACCGGCTCGACGTGGTGGAGCACGGTTCCCTGCACAAACCGATCCACGCAACCGTGGCCTATGGTTACGACAAAGCTGAGGATCTGGCCGCGGTCTTTCAGGGTACCCAAGCGGGGTTCACCTACGGCCGGCAGGTCAATCCCACCATCGAGGCGCTGCAGACCAAGATCTCCAAGATGGAAAACGGCTTGCAGACGGTCTGCTTCAGCACCGGCATGGCCGCCATCGGCAGCATGCTTTTTGCATTGTTGCGCGCCGGCGACCATTTCGTTTCCAGCTCTTTCCTGTTTGGCAACACCAATAGTCTGTTCAACCAGTTTGCCGCACACGGAATAGACGTGAGCTTCGTTGACGCCACCGACCCGCAAGCGGTAGCGGATGCCATTAACGAGCGGACCCGACTGGTATTCGTGGAGACCATTGCCAACCCTCGTACTCAGGTATCCGCGCTGAGTGAAATCGGTGCGTTGTGTGCCGAGCGGGGTTTGGCGTACGTGGTAGACAACACCATGACGTCGCCTTACCTCTTTCAACCCGCGGAGGTAGACGCGAGCCTGGTGGTCAATAGCCTTACCAAGTACATCGGTGGTCACGGCAACGCCCTGGGGGGAGCCATTACCGAGATGGGTCAGTACGACTGGGGCGCGTTTCCCAACATCTACGACACCTATCAATCCGGCGGCGTGGAAAAGTGGGCAATCACCCAGATCAAGAAGAAGGGCTTGCGCGATTTCGGTGCGGCTTTGGCACCGGAAGCCGCTCACCACATCGCCGTGGGCGCTGAAACCCTGGCGCTGCGCATGGAGCGGCAGTGCGCCAATGCGCTGGCCATGGCGGAATTTCTTGCGGGCCACGAAAAGGTGGGGGCCGTTTACTACCCTGGATTGCCGAATCATCTCGAGCACGAGCGCGCCAAGCGCCTGTTCCGCCATCCCGGCGCGCTGTTCAGCTTCGAGCTTGCTCCTGAGCTGGACATCTGGTCTTTCATGAACGACCTGCAGGTGGTCATCAAATCCAGCAATCTGGGCGACAACCGCACCCTGGCGATTCCGGTGGCGCACACCATCTACCATGAGATGGGCCCGCAGCGCCGCGCCAGCATGGGTATCGTCGACTCATTGATTCGCATCTCGGTGGGCATCGAAGAGACGTCGGATCTGCTGGACGACCTTGGGGCAGCACTCGCCAAAGCCGGCTAGCCTGCCGGGTTTCAAGAAGGTCGAATACCTCACTCGGGCATGTCGGGTTAAGCTAGGCTGACTGCAGGAAATCAGGATTGGGGGCGCTCGTGGGTCGTTTGGACAAAAAGGTGGCCGTGATCACCGGCGGAGCCGGCGGTATTGGCCGAGCGGCGGGCAAGTTGTTCGTGGAAGAAGGGGCTGATGTGCTCCTGGTGGATCTTGACGAAGAGGCGCTGGCCGCCGCCGTACAGGAAATCGGCAGCAATCGCATTTCGTACTTCGTCGCGGACGTTACCAGCCAGGCTGACAATCAGGCCATGATTGCCACCGCTGCGGAGCGCTACGGTGGTGTGGACGTGCTGCTGGCCAATGCTGGCATCGAGGGGGATGTGGCGCCGTTGGTCCAGTACGATGAAGCGCGCTTCGATCAGGTTATCGGCGTCAACGTCAAAGGCGTATTCCTTGGCATTAAGAGTGCCGTGCCGCCAATGATGGAGCGCGGTGGCGGCAGCATCGTCATCACCTCCTCAGTGGCCGGCGTTAAAGGTAGCGCCGGCATCGGGCCTTACTGCGCCAGCAAGCATGCGGTGATTGGCCTGATGAAGAGTGCGGCTCAGGAATATGCGGGCGCCAATATCAGAGTGAACAGCGTGAATCCCTCGCCCGTTGAAACCCGCATGATGCGCAGCCTCGAGGAGGGAATCGCCCCTGGCGACAGCGAGCGCATCAAGTCCCGTATGGCATCCGCCATTCCGCTGAAACGTTACGGCGAGCCCGAGGAGATCGCCAAGGTCATGCTTTTTCTCGCCAGTGATGAGAGTTCCTGGGTCACCGGGTCGGTTCAAATGGCCGACGGTGGCATGACCGCCTGACGCCCGGTGTAACAGACAACCGAACGCGGGCCCAGCGCATAGTGCGTCGGGTGTGGCGGCCTAAAGCGACAGCAACCAGCGCGTGCCTCGTTCCAGAAACTGGGCGTGTGCGGGAGTCTGCAGCGAATGCGCATCGTGGCCCAGAGCCGAGTACAACACCCGACCGTGGCCGGCTTCCCGGCACCAGGCGATAGACTCCCAGCCACCGTCCGGGACACGACCGCGCAGCAGCACCTGGCTATCCTGGGCGATGTGCAGCTTGTGGTAGATCTCGTCGTGAAGCGAGAAGCCCGAGAGTGGTTCGGTTATCTCGTGACCGTCCACCGGCTGGACCTCCACCGATCCTATATCCGGATGAAATGTCTGCTCCCATCGCCAACAGCCGCCCAGCAGGGCGGGGAACTCGTCCCATGTGTCAAAGCAGATGCTTGCCGTGTGCAGTCCCAGCAGCGCGCCCCCCTGTTCTACGAACTCAGTGATGGCGTCGGCGTGCGCTTCAGGGAGCTCGTAAGCCCACTTGGCGCGAAAGGGTACGTACTTCTCGTGGTTCAGCATGCGCCAGCGCAGTGCGTAGAGGGTGAAAAGATCGGCCCCTGCCAGTGCTTCGACGGCCTCGTCCACGTCGCTGGTGATTACGCTCTCGATGCCCAGCCCGCCGAGCAGGGAGGCCAGGGCGGGGGCCGCTTCCTCGAAGGGATGGTAGATCCCTCCGATGAGCATGACGTTTTTCGTCACTTGCCGTGTACGTCCTTCCAATGCAGCTTGCCGGAGGAGTAGGCAGAAACCTGCCAGCCGGAGATGCTCCCTCGAGGCGGTAGTGGCGGCAGGTCCAGCCGCTTGCCGTTTAAGTAGACGTCCTCGATGTTGTCGTTATTGCCCAGCACCGTGACATCCTTGGTGGGGTCGCCATTCACCACCAGCAGGTCGGCCAGTCGGCCGGCTTCCACCGCCCCAATCTTGCCGTCCAGTCCCAGACAACGTCCGCACTCCGACGTGGCGGCTCGAATGGCGGCTTCAGGGGTGAATCCGATGTCTCGAATGAATACCTCCATCTCCCGATAGTGCCACTCGCCGTAGGGGGTGAGTGAGAATCCCGACTCGGTACCGCACAGCACGGGTACGCCCGCCTCGTAGGCTTTTCGGATCATGTGCGCGCTCTCTTCGATTTCGCGCCGGAAAATCTCCTTGAGATTGGCGTCTGCACCCACGCGGTCGCCGTAGTCAGCCAAATTCGCCTGAAAGGTGAACGTGGGAACAATGGGTACTTTGTGCTCGACGAGCAGTTCCAGCGCGGCGTCGTCCATGAACGTGGCGTGCAGAATCATGTCGAAGCCTGCCCTGACGGCATCGGCAATGCTTTTTGCGTTGCGGCAGTGGCCTACCACCGGAATGCCCAGGTCGTGGGCCGTATCGCACACCGTTTTGAGTTCTTCGTAGTTCCAGGCGGCCACCTCCCCGCGTTCCTTCTGGCGCGGAACCAGGCCGGTGATGTGAACCTTGATCCAGTCCACGCCGTATTTGATCTGGCGTCGCACCTCTTTGACGATCTCGTCGCGATTACTCACCACCTTGGCGTAGCCGCGCAATCCCTGGTCTGGGATCAGCAGTCCGGCTGTGCCGCCCACCGAAGTCACCAGTGCATTGCCGCCGCTGGCCATGCGGGGACCCTGGACGATGCCCGCTTCGATGGCGTCGCGCAGATCCACACCCAGGTCGAAGATGCAATCGGCGTCGAAGATGCTGGTAACGCCCGCTCGCAGCACGCGCTGAGCGTTGTACGCCGCAACCAGCGCGCCCAGTCCCGGACGTCGATGGAAGAACATCTCGTCGTTGGAGTGGGGTTCGTCCAAGGTCACGTGGCAGTGTGCATCGATGAGTCCGGGCATGATGGTCTTACCTTGCAGATCCACCACTTCGTCACCGGGCTGGGCACTGAGTTCTGGTGCCGCGGCCACGATGGTATCGCCTTCGATGCGTACTGATCCCTGATAGGCTGGGTTTCCTAATCCGTCGACCACCAGGCCGTTTTGCAGCAACGTGCTCATAGACCGTACTCCTCGATGTGCATCGAAACGCGCTCCGACAGAGCCCTGCCGGACCGTGGCCGCAGGGTACCGCAAAGTAACTGTCTGAGCACAGGCATCCGCGGCATTTGCTACCATCGCCCGCTCGATGCGGGGGAAGGTGGGGCTTGAACTGGGCCAGCTACAAAGCGTTGTGTGACCGCCCGGACGTGTGGTCCCGCTGGATGCTGGAGCAGACACGAGAACTGCTCGATGGCCCCGCGCGGCTATGTCTGGCTGCTGCGTTGGCCCGCTCTCCGCTGCCCAAGCCCGTGGATCACAAGGGCGGCGCGGCAACAGACATGTTGGTGCTGCAACTGACCGGGCAGCGGCGCAGGGAGGTGCTGGAGGCGGTGCGCTGCGCGGTCAGCGCAGGGCGCACCACCTCTGCGACGCGCGACAGGGGTTTGGGAGGCTTCGTGGAATCCTGGCAGGAATACGCGAATTTCGATGACGAAAACAAATAAGGAAAGAGCATGAGCGACCAAAAAGCGGTAGTACTGGAATTGATAGATGGCTTCAACGCCATCGACCTGGATCGGGTGATCGCCTGTTTCGACGAGCACGCCGACTATCACAACATTCCCATGGAAAAGGTAACGGGGACGGACGCCATACGCGGCGTGCTGCAAGGATTCATGGGCAGCGCATCGGCGGTGCAGTGGGACCTGTTGAACATCGGTGAGAGCGACGGGGTGGTGCTGACCGAACGAGTGGACAAATTCGAGGTTAACGGCGCCTGGATCGCGCTACCGGTGATGGGCATCTTCGAGGTGAGCGAGGGCAAGATTACGGCCTGGCGCGATTATTTCGATCTGGCCGACTTCCAGTCGCAGTTTGCCAAAGCCACCGCCGGCTGACAGGGCGTTGGTTTGTTCCGCAAGGTCCTGATCGCCAATCGGGGTGCCATCGCGCGCCGGGTTGTACGCGCCTGCCATGAGTTGGGCGTGCAAAGTGCTGTGGTGTACTCGGAGGCAGATGCGCAAGCACCCTATCTGGCGGAGGCCAGCGAGGCATTGGCGCTCGCGGGACACAAGGCCGAAGACACCTATCTGAACATTGGCGCGTTGCAGGCTGCGATCACGCAGAGTGGCGCAGATGCCGTGCATCCTGGTTATGGCTTTCTTGCCGAGAGCGCCGCGTTTGCCGAGGCCGTTGCCCAGGCCGGCGCCACCTTTCTGGGCCCTGATCCTGAGTTGCTGCGCAAACTGGGCGACAAGGTAGCGGCACGGGCTCTGTTTGCGCAGCAGGGTTTTCCCACCTTTTCCGGAAGTGACCCGCTTCCGGATCTGGCTGTTGCGCGGCAGGTTGCCGATTCGCTTGGATTCCCGCTCATGCTCAAACCGGTGGCCGGTGGTGGTGGCATCGGCATGCGTGTGTTGCACGATGCCAACGCGCTCGCCGACAGCTTCGAGGTCTGCCGCACGCTGGCGCAACAGAGCTGCGGGGATCCTTCGCTGTATTTCGAGCGCTTCATCGAGCGGCCTCGGCATGTGGAGCTGCAGCTTCTCGGTGACGCCCATGGCGGCGCAGTCGCTCTTTTCGAGCGTGATTGCTCGGTGCAACGGCGCCACCAGAAGCTGGTGGAAGAGGCGCCTGCTCCCGGCATAGAACGTAGCGAGGTAGACGCGCTGGGTGCGCGTGCGGTGTCGGTGCTTAACGGTCTGGGTTACAGCGGAGTAGCCACTCTGGAGACTCTGCGCAGAGAAGACGGCGAGTGGGGATTTCTGGAGATCAATCCGCGCATACAGGTTGAGCACGGGGTCACCGAAGCGGTCACCGGCATGGATCTGGTGGGCTGGCAGATGCGCGTGGCGGCCGGCGAGCGTGTACCCGGCCCTCCCGCGCTGCACGGCCACTCCTTGGAAGTCCGTGTGTATGCGGAGAACCCGCTGACGGGGTTTCCAGATACGGGACGACTGACCGCGTATCGGCCGCCGCGCATGCATGGAGTTCGAGTAGAGACGGGCTATCAGGAGGGCCAATCGGTCACTCCCTATTACGACGCCCTGCTCGCCAAAGTGATCACCTGGGGGACCACCCGCGAGCAGGCTATCGGCCGTGCCCGCATCGGGTTGCGTGGGTTCGAGGTTCGGGGGGTGCGTACCAACATAGCTACGCTTGAGCGCGTGCTGGGCGACCCGGCGTTTCTCGCGGGCCAGGTGCACACCGGTTTCTTGGCTGAAATGGGGACAAGCGCTTGAGCAAAGTAGCAGTAGAGAGTGAGGTACAAGGTAACGTCTGGAAGGTACTGGTAAGTGTGGGCGAGACCGTTTCTACGGGTCAGACCCTCATGATCCTGGAGTCCATGAAGGTAGAGATCCCGGTGGAGAGTCCCGCGGCGGGCAGCGTGCATGAGCTGCTGGTGAGTCCGGAAGATGCCGTGGATGAAGACCAGGTTCTCGTCGTAATCGAGGCCGTGATAACGTAGCGGCGGGGTGCGGCCGGCTTTGCGAGCCGCGGACGGAAAAGGGGGGTGACATGAGTGATCTGGTGTCCATCGAGCAGAAGGACCGCATAGCCGACGTACGGCTGAATAGGCCTGAAAAATACAACGCGCTCAGTCCGGAGATGTTCAAGGCCATCGTGGCCGCGGGCGACCGGCTTGCGCAGGCCAAGGACCTGCGGGTGGTGGTGCTGTCGGGCAATGGCCGCGGATTTTGTGCCGGTCTGGACATGGCCAGCTTTCAGAGCATGGCCGAACCCGGGGAATCGGCCGGCGCAGGGCCAGCCCTAGATCGGCGTGGCGACGGCCCGGAGAATCCCGCGCAGCGGCCCGCGTATCTGTGGAAGCAGCTGCCGGTCCCCGTCATCGCCGCCGTGCACGGTGTGGCTTATGGCGGGGGTGCCCAGATCGCATTGGGTGCGGACATCCGCTTTGCCGCACCCGATGCCAAGCTTTCCATCATGGAGGTCAAATGGGGGCTGGTGCCTGACATGAGCATCACCCAGACCCTGCGAGACCTGGTGCCTCAGGATATTGCCAAAGAGTTGACATTCACGGGGCGAATTCTCAGCGGCTTGGAAGCCAAGGAACTGGGGCTGGTTACCCACGTGGCAGATGATCCGCTGGCGGCTGCCATGGAGTTGGCGCGGGAAATTGCTGGTAAATCGCCCCAGGCGGTGCGCGCCGGCAAGCGTCTGTTTGAAAGCAGCTGGCACGCGGACGCCGAACTTGGCCTGGGGCTGGAAGCGTCGTTGCAGAAGGAGCTGATCGGGTCGTCCAACCAGATCGAGGCGGTGATGGCGAATCTGGAAAATCGCCCCCCAGAATTCACGGACGATCCCGCATGAGCTGGGATTCCGAAGTACGGGAGCTGGAGCGCCGCCGCCACCTGGCCAAGCAGCAAGGCGGGCCACAGGGGATTGCCAAGCAGCATGCTGCCGGCCGGCTCACGGTGCGCGAGCGCATCGATGCGTTGTTGGATCCAGACAGCTTCGTGGAGCAGGGGCAAGCCACCGCCATACCAGACTACGACGACAACGACGAACCGGTGGGATTTGTGCCCGCCAACTATGTGGTTGGATTCGGCCGTATCAACGACCGCCGGGTGGTGGCCGGCGGCGAAGACTTTACCCTCAAAGGCGGGTCGCCCAACGCGGCTGGGTTGCGCAAGAGCGTGTACGCCGAACACCTGGCCTGCCAGTACCGGGTTCCCCTGGTGAGGCTTCTTGAAGGTGGCGGCGGCAGCGTGAAAGGCTCCGGCAAGACCCGCGGCACCGTGGGCGAGCCCGTCTACTCGCAGCCGCGCTTCAAAATCATCGCCGATGCCATGAACCAGGTGCCAATCGCGTCGGGCGCCATGGGTGCGGTGGCCGGATTTCCTGCCGGACGCTTGGTTGCCTCCCATTTTTCGGTGATGACCCGGTATACGGCAGCGGTGCTCATCGGCGGCCCGGCGCTGGTGGAGCGTGCGCTGGGTGTGCGCATGAGCAAAGAAGAGTTGGGCGGCGCTGCGGTACACGCCCTTAGCGGGGTGATCGACAATGTGGCCGACGACGAGTACGACGCCCTGGCTCAGATACGCCGCTTTTTGAGCTACCTGCCCGACAACGTTTGGCAGCGTACCCCCCGGGTGGCGTGCGACGATCCTGCCGATCGCATGGAGCAGGAGTTGCTCACCGCCGTGCCTCGGGAGGCTAATCAGTCCTTCGATATGCGCGCCATCGTGGAAATGGTGGTGGATCGCGACTCCTTTTTCGAGATGGGTCCTACCTATGGGCCCAGCCAGATCTGCGGTCTTGCCCGACTGGCTGGCCAACCCGTGGGCGTGCTGGCCAACGACAACCGCTATTACGCGGGTGCCATGACCGCGGAGGCAGCTCAGAAATACCGGCGTTTCGTGGAGATGTGCGACACCTTCCATGTGCCTATCGTGAATTTCGTGGATCAGCCGGGTTTCATGATCGGCCCGGAGTCCGAGCGTGCGGGGACCATCCGTTACGGGATGGCGGCGGTCAGCGCGGCCGTTCAAGCTAGCGTTCCCTGGGCTTCTATCCAGGTCCATAAAGGTTTCGGGGTGGCCACGGCCGCCCACTACAGCGATGGCGCCTACGTGCTGGCGTGGCCCTCGGTGGAGACTGGCGCGTTGCCTTTGGAAGGCGGCGTGGCGGTGGCCTTTCACCGGGAGATCGCTGCGGCCGACAAGCCTGACGAGCGCCGCCGCGAGCTGGAAGAGGGCCTGCGTTCGGCGCGCTCGCCCTTTCCTCGGGCCGAATCGTTTGCTGTGCACGAACTTATCGATCCCAGGGAGACCCGCCCCATGCTGTGTCGCTGGATAGACTGGATTCAGCCCCAGTTGGATACCCTGGTAGTGCCGGTGCGTTTTGGCATGAGGCCTTGACACTTCGGCTGATACGGTGAGAATCGGCGCCCTTGTTTGTCTGGGTGTCGCCAGTAAGGGAGTTGATTCATGAGTTATTCGTTTGCCGACAGAGTGGCCATCGTCACTGGCGCCGGCGGTGGGCTTGGCCGTTGCCACGCGCTGGAGCTGGCGCGACGGGGAGCCAAGGTGGTGGTCAACGACCTGGGCGGGGCCGTTGACGGAACTGGTGGATCATCAGATGCCGCGTTAGCGGTTGTTGCCGAAATCGAAGCCGCCGGCGGCGAAGCTATCGCCAATGGAGGATCGGTGTCGGACCGCGCCGGCGCCCAGAGCATCGTGGACGACGCCGTGAAGCAGTGGGGCCGTGTGGACATCGTGATCAACAACGCGGGTATCCTTCGCGACAAGTCGTTTCACAAGATCGAGTTGGAGGACTTCTCCACGGTGATCGACGTGCACCTGATGGGCAGCGTTTACGTCACTCGGGCGGCCTGGCCGGTGATGCGCGAGCAGAACTATGGCCGGGTTGTGGTTACCACCTCGCCGTCGGGACTGTACGGGAACTTCGGTCAGACCAACTACGGCGCTGCCAAGCTGGGCCTGGTGGGCTTGATGAACTCGCTGAAGATTGAAGGCGCGAAAAACAACATTCACACCAACGCCATCGCACCGGTGGCTGCTACGCGCATGACGGAGGGTCTCATGTCCGAGCAAGCGCTGGCGGCGCTTGCTCCGGAATTAGTCACTCCGGGCGTGATCTACCTGTGCAGCGAAGATGCGCCCAATGGTGTCGTGCTGCAGGCTCAGGGCGGACAGTACTCGGTTGCCTGTATTGTCGAGAACCGGGGAATCGATCTAGGGATGGAGGCGAGCGCGGAAGACATAGGCGACAATTGGGAGACAATCTCGGATCTCGCTGGCGCTGCCCCTCGTGGAATGCTCCAACTAAACGAAATGTAGCGTATCGCAAATGGCTGCAGGGGTTCTGACGTTGGTGTTCGCGTTTCTCACGGGCGGTGGATTGTGGCTGGCCCTGGGTGCGCGGCTGCATCTATCCGAGGATGGGCAGACAAATGATTTGCTCAATCTGGTGCTCTACGTGGGCGCCGCGCTCCCCGTAGCGTTCGTGGTGGTGTTCTTCGTGCTGGAACTGGTTTAAGTCTGGTTCCGGGACAGCGCGGGTTTGCGCTGGCCGGCAGTAATCAGTTGTATCCGCGCACGAAGCTCTGGTTGTCTTCGCCGTCTTCTTCTGTGAAAAGCTGGCTGGGAAAGCTGGGCGCAGGCGCGGCCGCAAGCTCTTCCGTGGCTTCGGTCTCTTCTTGATCGTTCATTATCATGACTCGGCAGGGTCAGCGGCGGCAAGTCTATGACTTCCTGAGAAAAAATCAACTTGCTGCAGACATTTTTTTTGCGTTGCGCCTGGGGTGGCAACGGTGGGCGGACTCGGCGCCTAGGCGTTGTTTACCGCGATGTGGGGCCGGAAGCGAGGCATCTCGACCCCGCGCTCCGCTACCCAACCGGTGTCGTTGTGCACCTGGTTGTGCAGGTTCGCCTCCCACTGCCGGCCTTCCTGGGTCTTATGCAGTAGCCGCAGACCCTCGGTGATATAGGGGAAGACCTGACTGTAGAAGAAAGTTGGAAATTGCCTGCGCATCTCGCCCACGTTTGCGTAGCCAAGGCGGCTGGCCTCGCCGGTCTCGCTCAGCTCGGCAAACAGCCGCGCAAGCTTCTGTCCGTACAGGGGATCGCCCATCTGACCGATGAGATCGGCTGCTCTCACCAGTCCGGCCAGGCTTGTTACCCCCGCATAGCTGGGGTCCGCGGGAACCGGGAAGCGGGTCATTTCGATGTAGCTGGCCACCGTAGCTACGTCTACCAGGGGTTCGTTGGCAAACCGCTCACCGACGTACAGGCGCCCGCGCGTGACGTGGTAGGGCATCATGAAAGCGTCCGTGGCGCCCTCTGGAGGGGTGATGCGCTCGCCGTTTTCATCCGCCAGGTAGTCGCCGTCGCCATCTCCCTTGAGGAGGCCGCGCACGAAGCCGATGTCGTGAAACAGCAGTGCCAGCGTCACGTGTACCCACTGCTGTGGGCTGATGTCCCCTTGGGAGATCAACCGCCCGCGCAATATGGTCTGGCCCGCATCGGTGACCAGCATGGTGTGATTGGCGTCGTGGTAAGGGCAGTCGCAATTCAACAGGGTTTCGATGGCCGTGCGCGCTGCCTGCTCGAGGAATTCCTCATGGCCCAGATTGCGATTGGGAAATGCTTCGCGATAGTGACCGACGCAATCGGTGACGAATGCATCCAACACGGTCCGATAGGGGTTGAACATCTATACTGCAGAGTGCTCCGACAGCGGGGGAGTGTATGTTAGCCCCGGTGACCGCTGCGTGTCCGAGTGCTCAAAGCGGCGCAAAATCTATTGCCGCGAGAATTCGTCAGGGTTTTGCGGAGCACAAAAGATGAATACAATGCAACTTAATTGATGCCAATTTGAGTGGTATTCATGTCAAGCGTGGAGCTCAGGCACCTGCGAACCCTGGTGGCGCTGCGGGATACGGGCAGCATGGTGGAAGCCGCTGAGCGGGTATTCCTGACCCAGTCGGCCCTGTCACACCAGATCAAAGATCTGGAGAATCGGCTGGGCAGCGCTTTGTTCATCCGTAAAACGCGGCCTGTCCGGTTTACCACGGCCGGGCGGCGGTTGCTCAAGCTCGCCGACGAAGTGCTGCCCCGGGTGCATAGTGCCGAACAGGATGTGGGACGCATCGCCGGCGGCGAGTCCGGCCGAATCTATATGGCCATCGAGTGCCATAGCTGCTTCGAGTGGTTGTTGCCTGCCATCAATGAGTATCGGGAACACTGGCCGGACGTGGAGCTGGATATTGCCAGTGGTTTTCACTTTGCGCCGCTGCCCGCGCTGGCGCGTGGTGACCTGGACCTGGTCATTACCGCGGATCCGCTGGATGACCAGGGGCTCGCCTACGTGCCTTTGTTCAGTTACGAAGCGCAGCTGGCAGTGGCGCGTGAACATGACCTGGTGGAGCGCCCCTGGATAGAGCCCGGGGACCTGGCCGATGAAACGTTGATCTGCTACCCGGTAGATCGGAGTCGGCTGGACGTGTTCACCAGTTTTCTCGACCCTGCGGGGGTAGAACCTGCCCGGGTGCGCAATGCCGAGCTGACCACCATGATGGTCCAGCTGGTGGCCAGTGGGCGCGGTGTCGCCTGCCTGCCGAATTGGGCATTGCATGAATATCGCCAGCGAGACTACCTGGTGGTCAAGAGCCTGGGGGAGGAGGGTGTTTGGCCCACCCTGTACGCGGCGGTGCGCAGCGATCAAGCCGAGGCGGCCTTTATCCAGGGATTCGTGGACGTCGCCAAGCAGACGTGCTTTCGGGACTTGGTAGGAATCGTTACCGCAGAGGTCTAGGGCACTAAGACGGCTTCCTGCCATACGCCTGCGACGAGCGCGTAGCCATGCCGGTCATGCACGCCGCTGGGATTGGCGAGGTCCAGTCGATCTACGTGAAAGGGTTTCAGGTACCAACCTCGTGCCGTGCGGGGAGCAAATTCGTGTTCCGGGTCGTTCAGACCCGTTATCGCTTCCACCAGACTCTGCCGATCTGCCACCGACGTGCTTTGGGCCTGACGGGTGGTATAGAACCAGTCCAGCTGTTTGGGTATGCGCGGGCGCAGCAGCCAGCTTTCGTCCACCAGGCGCTTTTCCACCGGCTCCACCCGGCACTGCAGCCGATATTGAACGTTGACTGACGGCAGCCACACCACCACGCAGATTACCGGGGTGGAGGTGATCTGTTGCCACTTGGGACTGGTCTGGTTGAGAAACAGGGCGAGCCGGCTACCCACTTCACGCAGCACCAGCGTGCGCGCCTGGGGAAGATTGTGCGCATCCACACTGGCCACTGTGCACAGGTTTGCGCACGGGTCTTCGTTCGCCCGCGCTTGCTCCCGGTCTTTGAGTAGCTGTTCGATGGGATTCATGACTTCGCCGGATCGTGTGGGCTGCGATGGGGCCGCAAGCGCCTCGCGCTGGGGGCGTTGGGCGGCAAGCCTGTCAGCTTTGCTTAGTCGTCGTCGGCTGAGGTGGCGGCCGCGTCATCTTCTTTAATACGGCGCGCAATCTCTGCCACGTCCCGCTGCAGTTCGCTCAATCGGAAAATCAGATCCGGCAGCTGATCGGTAACCCGCCAGACCAGATACGCGATGCCGATGAGTACCATGAAAGAAAGGAAGCCCATGTGAGTCTCTCCGTTGCAATGCCTGCGAAAGCACTAGATATACCGGCTCCCATCGTCCTAGTCTAGCGGCATGGGAACGACTACCAGTGACACGCTGAAGGTGGCGCTACCGCCCGCTCTTGGGGCGCTTGCAGAGCGGCTGACCGAGGGTTTGGGAGTGGAGAATTGCCAGCGGATCCTGGACACCATGCGGTCACCCAAGGTTCGTGCGTACTGGGCCAATCCGCTGCGGGGTGGGATGCCGCTGCCCTCAAGGTAGGCGGACGGCTGGTTTACAGTACCTGTTCTTTCGCTCCGGAAGAGAACGAGGCCAATCTGGCTTATATGTTGTCGCCGGAGCCGGGTGCCGAGGTGGTGCCTCTGGGCATCGATGAGTCCCGGCTGTCAAATGCGCTGCTTGAGTGGCGTGGCCACCAGTTTGATGTCCAGGTGGGCCACGCCCGGCGCGTGCTACCCGATCGTTTGTGGGACGGGTTCTTTCTCGCCAAGGTTGTCAAAAAGGCGTGAGCCCTACAGGCGATTAGGGCTGACAACCTGGAGCAATGCCGCGTTGTGCGGGGCGAGTTCATGCCACGGAACCTGCACCTCGAATTGGGCGATGCCGAAAGTGGGCAGGTTGTCCAGTTCTTGGTGGTCGGCTAGATGATTTACCAGATAGGTGAGACCGGGATTGTGTGCGACCAGCGCCACGCTTTGAGCTTCTACGGGTGTTTCCCGCAGCACGTCCACCAGTTCATGCACGCCGGCGTGATATAGGCGGTTGTCTCTGACGATCTGTGGTGAGGCGGCACGAAAACCATCGGCTACGAAGTTTGCGGTGGCCTGGGCGCGGGCCGCGCTGCTGGTCCAGATCCATTGGGCCGGATGGCTTTGGTTGGCTAGCCACGCGGCCATGCGCGGCCCGTCTGCATTGCCTCGCTTGTTAAGCGGGCGATCGAAATCCCTCTGGCTTGGCTCGGCCCAGGAGGATTTAGCGTGCCGTATGATCCACAGGTTCATCGACGACGATGATCAATCCCACAGCGCGAAGAACTCTTCAAACGCCTTGAGTTGGTTGCCCACCGCAGACGAAGGTACCACGATGGGTGTGTGTATGCCGGCATCGAACCACGCTTCGATACCCTCACGTACCTGGTCGGCGCTGCCGAACAGAGTCGTGTCCGCGAGCCATCGATCCGACAGACATTCGGGAATCTTCTCCATGTCGCCCGCCTGCATGGCTTGCTCCACCGCCTCCATCTCCTCGGTGTAGCCTGCTTCCTTCCAGTAGTTCCGGTAGTTGGGCAGCATGGCGTAGCCGCTCAGCGTGCGGCGATTGACGGCTTTCGCTGCCTCTATGTCATCGCTGATACAGGTGGGCACCATGTTGCCGATAAAGAAATTGCTGCTGTTGCGGGTATCGTCCTGCAGCGCGGCGAGAGACGCCTGCATGTGGGATCGCGCCCCGTTGGCAAAAACCATGCCTTGGCCGATTTCCTCCGCCAGCTTGATCATGCGCGTGCGCAGGGTGGCCAGCACAATTGGTGGCAGCTCGCCCGTTCTCGGCACGGCGCGCAGGTTCTCCACAAACTCCCTGATGTCCGACAGCGGCTTGCCCTGTTTGACGCCGAGGCGTTGCATGGCCGGCGCGTGGCTGACGCCGATGCCGAAGCGAAAACGTCCTTTGGACACTTCGTGAATGAACGCGGCTGATTGAGCGAAGTCGGCGACGTTGCGGGTGTAGATGGGCGTGATGGCGGTTCCGAACGGGATCTCGTTGGTGGTCAGCGCGATGGCTTCGCACAGCCCGAGCCCGTCCCCCATGCTGGGGCAGTAGATGCCTGCGAACCCTCTGCGCTCGATTTCTCCGGCCAGCTCGATAATGGTGTTGCGGCGGCCGGGAACGGCCGCCAGGCTGACGGCGGGTAGTTGCTGGGCCATGTTCTTGCTCTTGGTTGTTGCCTGTCGTCAGGGTGGTGCATTGCGACGTTGTTTGCAACGCGTCGCCCCACCTGGCGCCGCAAGTTCACGCGCTTTCATCAGCTATACTTCCTAGCAACTATCTTTCGAAAAGATTTGGGCGAGTAAAGCCTTGAGGAAATGAAGCGTGCGCATCTCGCCATGCACTTTTCTGATTCAGCAATATCCAGGGAAGTCTCCAGGATCTTGAAGCCCGCGAGGGGTCCCGGCAGTTGTCCTGTCTTTTCTGGAGAACTATAGATTTCGGCTAGGCTATAGCGATGCTTGGAGATCAGCCATGCGCAAGATGCTGACTGTGTTGTTCATCATGATTGTGCTGTTGTTCGCCGGTTGGCTCCTGCTGCCGGGGCCGGACCTCCCTGCAACTGCTCCACTCAGCGAACTGGTCGATTCCGACAGCCGTTTCATTGAGGTTGAAGGCCTGCAGCTGCACTACAAGAAACGCGGCAGTCGCGACCCTATATTTCTGCTGCTACATGGCTTCGGCGCCAGCCTATACACCTGGCGCGAGATCATGAGCCCGATGGCAACACAGGCCACGATCCTTGCTTATGACAGACCGGCATTTGGGTTGACCGAGAGACCCATGGAGTGGGGCTTATGGAACCCATACAGCGATAGCGCCCAAGTCGATATCGCCCTGGCGCTTCTTGATCACCACCGAGTGACAGATGCGATACTGGTCGGCAATTCAGCGGGCGGAACTGTCGCAGTTCAAGTTGCCCTGCGGGCACCCGAGCGCGTTCGTGCGCTGGTCCTGATCAGCCCTGCCATCTACCAGACTGGTGGTTTGCCTAGCTGGGTGAAGCCGCTTATGCGGTTGCCGCCAGTTAGGTATTTTGGTTTGCGGGTACTCCGCTCATCTATTCAGGATGCGGGTAATTCACTGGCTAGACTTGCCTGGCATGACCCAACCCTTCTCGATTCTGAGATCATGGCTGGCTATGGGCGGCCCCTCCGGGCTGCAAACTGGGACGTCGGCCTTTGGAATTTCATCCTGGCCAGCGAGCGACCGACCGGTCTGGTTGGTGGTCTGGCACACGCCCAACTGCCGCTGCTGATCGTCACAGGGGATGACGACCGCGTGATACCCACCCAGGACACCGTCAGGTTAGCCTCGGAAATCGGCGCCCCGCTGATAGTGCTAGATGCCTGTGGACATGTGCCACAGGAGGAATGTCCGGATAAGTTAATGGAGGCGCTGGACGCCTTTGTCGCGGATTTGCCCGCACAACATCCAACATCTCCAGCTGATCGTTTGTGAGGGTGGATCCGCTTCCTGGCCCTGGTGTCGGCATGCTGACTAGAACCAGCGGTGCCTCGATGTGCGTCGTTGTGGTTGGGCATGATGGGCGGTAAGCAGATCACGGCGCTTAAAGACGTGAATGAGCGCCACGCCAGCAACGAATCCGCCGATGTGAGCCCAAAAGGCGACCCCTCCTTGGGTGGATCCCAAGGCAGGTAGGCCTTGCAGCAGCTGGAGCAGGAACCAATAGCCCAACATGAAGATGGCCGGCACCGCGATGGTAGTGATGTAGAACCCGAGGAAGATCAGGGTGTGCACGTGGGCACGCGGAAACAGCAGCGCATAAGCGCCCATCACGCCGCCGATGGCGCCTGATGCGCCTACCATGGGGATGAGACTGTGCGTGTCTGTTGCAATCTGCGCAGCCGCGGCGGCGAGCCCGCAGACCACATAGAACACCACGAACCGCACAGGCCCCATCACATCTTCCACGTTGTCGCCGAACACCCACAGGAACCACATGTTACCCAGCAGGTGGAACCAGCCCCCGTGCATGAACATGGAGGTGAGCAGGGTCTTTGAATTGGATGCGCCGTCGAAACGGCAGCCCACCGTTTCGCTTAGCGCAATGCTCACGCCGGGATTCACATTTCCCAGCAGGTCGCCAGGTATCAATCCGTACAAGCACAATGACTGCGCTAGCGTTTGACCGTCCCCGGCGCCCTGGACGAATAACCACACCACCGCGTTCGTGGCGATCAAGGCGATGGTGGCATAGGGCACGTTGGCGAGAGGATTTTCGTCTCGAAGCGGAAACACCGTTACACCACCACACTCAGCACTTCGGCTGTGGGCATGTCGTTCGCGCCCAGCGCCGCTCGCTTGGCGCTCTTGAACGCATCCAGATCACCCACCACCATGTGCCAAACGAAGACCACGTCTTCACCGTTCATCTGCAGCGGAAAAGGGCTGAAGCCGATGGGGACGTTGGCGAAATCGGATCCGGGCTGCGGGTAGAGGTGCGCCTGTAGGAAATCACGATATCGGTCCACCGAGGCCGTGGTGACGGTATCGAAGAATGCCACCACGTCGGTATCGCCCAGACCCAGGCGCTTGCTCATCTCGGCGGGAAACAGCCCGCCCGTCCAACGCGCGTTGATCTCCGTTACCAGCGTCTCCTGGGCGCTGACGAAATAGTCGATGCCGCAATTGAGGCCTTCGGGCCGCACATAGCCCATGCTGCGCGCATACTCGCCTACGTTGATCAGCACCGCGCGCTGCGCCTCGGTCAGTTCGACGCTGCCGCCGATGAGGTTGCCTACCCACAGTCCGTCCGCAAACAGAATCTTCCGAACGTTGGCAATGCGGATATCGTCGTCGGATATGATGAGATCTACGGTCATCTCCGTGAACTCTTGCGTGTCCAGCTTGCGCTGCAGCACGACCTCCATCTCGGGTTCGTATTCATCCAGGTAGGCCAATGCCTCGTCTATGGACCTGATACTGGTAACGTTGCGCGCGCCGGCCAGGCCCATGATCTTCAGCATCAC
>CENY01017556.1_pt1 | contig 25613 bp, 23 predicted proteins | sample 356181 | NCBI WGS metagenome assembly CENY01 (sample SAMEA2619840, study PRJEB7988) | marine metagenome | isolation source: saline water (ENVO:00002010), including
CGTGGTCAATGAGTTCAATGCCCTCCGCAGCAAGTTTTGACAATTCAAAGCAGATGTCGTCGGTTCGGTAAGCGATATGGTGGAGGGCTTGTCCTTTGCGCTCGAGGAAGCGGCCGACGGCGCTGTCGGGAGACAGTGGTTCAATAAGTTCGATGGAGCCTATGAAGGCTACGCGTACGCCTTGTGACTTGATGGTCTCAACAGAGGAGCAGATGTGGCCAGAGAGTTTTTCGAACTCACTGGCGCTATGTTCGATTGAGTGAACGGCGATAGCGACGTGGTCGATTGGTTTTGCTGACTTGGAATACATAATGAGAGGCCTGAACCGGTGGTTGACGGAACGGGTCAATGGGTGGGAACGGGATCGTACCGTCCACCCGTAAACGCTACAAGGAGAATCGTATGGCAAGCGACGTGGTCAACGACATAACGGACCAGAATTTTGAAGAAGAAATCGAGAGCGGTGAAGGACTTTATATGGTTGATTTTTGGGCTGAGTGGTGTGGCCCGTGCAGGATGATAGCGCCGGTGGTAGACGAATTGGCTGGTGAGTATCTTGAGAAGGGCTTGAAGGTGGGCAAGTTGAACGTAGACCATAACCAAGCGACCTCTGCTCGATTTGGTGTTCGGTCTATCCCCGCGGTCCTTTTCTTTAAGGATGGGGAGTTGGTTGACCAGGTAGTAGGTGCTGGGCCCAAGGCGATGTACGAGAGTAAAGTTCTCGAGCACCTCTAAGGGTCGACTCTTTACCTAGTCGCAGCTCTGAGTAAACAGTCATGAAAACCTGATTTTTGAGCATCCGCGCTGAGGACTGCACGACGGTAACTTCTTATTGTGGCCACTCTATACCTTGTCAGCACCCCGATTGGGAATCTTGAGGACCTCTCGCCCCGAGCGGTAAGAGTTTTGCGATCCTCGTCTCGCATTCTTGCTGAAGACACACGGCGGTCGCGGATCTTGGCCGATCACGCGGGAGCCACGGGCCCGCTTGTTTCTGTGCGCGAGCACAACGAGGAAAGCCGGACTGGACAGATCTTGGGATGGCTTGAGAACGGCGAGGATATGGCTTTGGTCACAGACGCTGGTACGCCATTGGTATCAGACCCTGGAGCCCGTGTCGTGAGGGCTGTCGTGCAGGCTGGGCACACAGTCACACCAATTCCGGGACCCAGCGCGGCGCTTGCCGCTCTAGTCGCTTCCGGACTTCCTGCTGAGCGGTTTGTTTTTCTCGGTTTTCCGGCGCGGAAAGGGCAAGACCGACAATCTGATTTGGTACGGGTTGCAGAGAGTATGGAAACAGTGATTCTCTTTGAGTCACCAAATAGACTAGTTCGGTTGTTAGAAGACCTAAATGACTTGTGCAAGCCGGGGCGGGGTATCTGCGTGGCCCGAGAGGTCACCAAGATTCACGAAGAATTCCTGCGGGGTACGATTTCCGACGCAATAGCTCATTTCCGTGAACACCCGCCACGGGGAGAGGTGACAGTCGTGGTGGCACCTGACGACAAGGTCTTCGACCAGGAGCACGAAGTAGAGCGCGCACGAGCAGTCTCCAAGGAACTCCTCGACTCAGGTCACTCAGCTTCTTCGGTGGTCCAGCAAGTGGTTCAGGGCTCCGGTCTGGCGCGTAACCTAGTGTACCGTATCGTACACGACCTGAAGGACTCTGAGAAGAAAAGATGAACGTAATCCTGTTCACCGTGATGGCTATTTCTTCGTCACCGGCCGAGGTGCTCATCGATCCGGATTCAATGACAATAGCCCGCCTGCAATACGATGGCGGTGGTGATTGGTATGCGAATCCCTCATCGCTATCGAATCTTCTAGAGGCACTGAGTCAGCGCACAGGGCTGCCAGTGGCACGCCAGGAGGCGACCGTCACTCCGCTTGATCCTGCGCTTCGTGATTATCCCTATCTCTACATGACGGGTCACGGAGATGTGGTTTTTACACCAGCGGAAAGGGTCGCTCTTCGAGAGTACTTATTGTCAGGCGGTTTTCTCCACGCCGACGACAACTACGGTCTCGACGAAAGCTTCCGTGAAGAAATTCGGAAGATCTTCCCTGATGCGGAACTTACGCAAATCCCTCCGGATCACCCTGTGTTCTCTACCTTCTATGACTTTCCTGATGGGCTCCCCAAGATCCACGAGCATGATGGAGAGCCACCGCAAGCACTCGGTATCTTCGTTGATGGGCGCATGCTGGTGTTCTATTCGTATGAATCTGATCTTGGAGATGGGTGGGAAGACGAGGGCGTGCACGAGGACGCACCCCAAACGAGAGAAGATGCCATCCGTATGGGGGTGAACCTCTTCCTGTTCGCGTTAGGTCAGGCCGCTTCATGAGTCCGGGGTCGTCGCAGCTTCTTCAAAACCGTGTAATTGAGGTCCGGTCGTACGTGGTTCGCAGGGCACGGACTGCTATGGGCGTGTGGTTAGGAGGCTGCTTGGTTTTCCTGTTCATAGCAGGTTGGCTTTTGGCTGGCTCCCAAGGATTCGTTCAGGGCAGCGACACGCCGGCCATATTAGACGCGATTGCACTTGCTTTGGTAGCCGGGGGAGTGTTTCGATTACGCACTTGGCTGGACGGCATTTCTGAAGAGGAGTTGGCTTCTACAATTGAAAGGTCCGCTGGGATCGCCCCGGGTCTCGTGGAAGGCACACTGGAACTTTCTCGGAGGATACCTTCAGGAGCGTCGGCACTACTAGCTGGTAGAGCGGTGTCGGATGTGGCCGACGACCTAGGTGGTTGGTCAGATGAAAAGCTTGCGGGTCGATTAGCCGAGCAGGTGGAGTCTTGGCTCCGGTCAGGCCTAGCCTTTGGCATGGTCTTGGCAGTAACTCTCGCCGGGCTAACTCTAGCAGTTCCTGCGCGCACTAGTTCGGCTTTGTCTGGATTGTTCTCTCCGCTCTCGCTCATGCGGGATCCTGTCCCGCCTCCGTTAGTTGTGCAGCCTGGAGATATTGAGGTCCTCCGGGGCTCGGACGTGGAGCTTGATATTTCAGCTGCCGATCGGGTGAGGATCTCGGTTGAGTGGCAGGCTGCTGGCGACATAGCCAGATCAGAATCGATCGAGGTCATTGAAGGCCATGCTCGGTACACGTTTCGTACGGTGTCCGCAAACATTGAATATCGAGTAGTGGATGCAGCTGGTAACGCATCACCGTCCTACGGCATTGTACCCGTAGATCCACTGTTTGTAAGCGACATGGTTTTGAGCGTGGCTTACCCGCCGCACACAGGGCTTTTGGCGGATGAATTCCGTGGGGATCCGCCACCTCTGAGGCTACCCTCAGGCTCTGTTCTAGTCTTCGAAGGTCTAGCGAGTCGAGCCCTTTCTTCCGTCCAATTGGTGGATTCTGCGGGAAGCGAAGTAGTCTCATTTAGCGTCGAAGGAAATGAATTCGAAGCGAGGTGGTCTCCGTCCGTTAGTGGATCTTTCGAGTGGATGTTCCGAGATCAAATGGGTGGTGCGGCTGAGATCCAGCCAGAAGCGTTAGAGGTCCTAGTGGTGCCCGATGCCGAACCCACCATAGAAATCCCCATTCCGGGTCGTGATACGGTCATGCCGTTAAATCTGCGTCAGCCGCTTCTCCTTGAGGGTGGAGATGACTATGGCCTCAGGCGTATAGAGTTGGTGGCGTATCGAGTAACCTCTTTTGGAGAGCGGATGGAGCCCGTTTCGCAGGGCTTTGATGTAGGTGGTCAGCGCGCGATCCTAGCAAGACCTCTCTTAGACCTGCGTGGCTGGGGTCTAATGCCGGGGGATACTGTCCGTTACTACGCGCGTGCGGTTGATAACAGTCCGGTATCTCAGGTTTCCACCTCACAAGAGTACTTTCTGAGCATGCCTGATGCGGCGGACTTGAGAAGGGAAGCTGAAGACGCTTTTCAAGAAGTAGCAGAAAGGCTTACCGAGTTAGCTGCTGAAGCGGAGCGTCAATCAACGGAGAATCGTGAGCAGGCACTTGAGTCAGTGAGGCAGCGAGGAACGGAACAAGGCGCGAGCGAAGAGGAGGCGTTCCAAGAGCGGGAGGAGTTGGAGGCAGCGCTCACTGAACAACGTGAGATGAATGCTGTAGTCGACTCCATGAGGCAAGAAATGGAGTCCCTTGAGGCGTTAATGCAGGAGTCTGGACAGGCCGACCCTGAGTTGCGTCGCCAGTTGGAGGAACTCCAGGAGTTGCTGGAGCAGATGACCGGAGACGAGCTGAGGCAGCGTATGGAGGAAATGGCGGAAGCTCTCGACAGGGAAAATACATCTGCAGCAACTGACGCCTTAGAGGAGATGGCAGATGAGCAAGAGGAGCTCCGTGACCGACTAGAGGAGGCAATGGAGCGATTTAGACGGGCAGCGTTGGAGCAAGATTTTCGCGCTACTACCGATGAGATGGAAGAACTCGCACGTCAAGAGCAGGCCTTAGCTGACGCGATGAAGGAGGGAGACAACTCAGATCTTCGAGCTCGGCAACAGGAGGACCTAGCACGTCAAACTGAAGCCATAGAGGAGAACATGGCGTCGCTGGAAGAACGACTAGCTGAGATGGGAGAACAGCAAGCGTCGGAGGGCGTACGTGAAGCGGTTGAAAGGTCGTCGGAGGCCCGAGAGAGTATGAATGAAGCTCAGCAGCGAGCTGAGCAGGGAGAGGCCCAGGAGGCAGGTGAACAGGCTCAGAGGGCTGCGGATGAGATGCAGCGAGCTGCGCAGGAAATGCAACGGGCCATGGCGGAGATGGCGCGCGAACAGATGGAGAAAATGCAGCGAGCAATGATTCAGACTGCTGATGATGCTCTGTCATTGGCGAGACGGCAGAATCAATTGAATGAGGAGATGCGGGGAGTAGGACAAGAGGAACTGGCCCAGATGCGGGCACAGCAGGCTACGATGCTTCAAGGCATCGAAAACATCGCAGAGAATCTCCAGCTGGCGACAGAGGGCGCGATGGGGGAAAGCCGGGAGATTTCTGCTCAGATGGGTCTAGCTATGGAGTCGCTTCAGAACACGATAGATGCGATGGAAGGCCGCCGTGGGCGCACACCTTCGGCCCTCGCTCAGGCCGAGCAGGCCATTGGGGACCTAAATCAACTTGCGCTCATGGCCATTGCTAATGCGGAACAGATGGGGCAACAGGGGCAAGGACAGGGGGGTGAAGAAGTTTCTGAACAACTGGAGCAGCTTGCTCAGCAGCAGGGTGACATCATGAACCAAAGCACACAGTTGATGCCGATGGAACTTGGCGAACAGGCAATGCAACAGCAGATGGAACAGATGTCCGAGGGCCAACAATCAGTCGCGAGCGACTTGGGTGATTTGGCGGATGAGCCAGGGGCTGATGAATCGCTTGGCGACCTGCAACAATTGGCTCAGGAGGCCCAGGCGATCGCTGAGGAGATGGTAAGTCAGGGACGATTGACGCCAGAGATGATTCAGCGACAGGAGCGACTTTTTCATCGACTGCTAGACGCGGGTCGCTCTCTTGAGCGCGAAGAGTACAGTGAGGAGAGAGAATCTGAACAGCCGGAAGAGTTTGAGCGGGCGCAGGTGATGCCCCTAACCGGTGAGCAGATGGGGGTAATGCGCTATGAAATCCCGGACGGTACTCGTCTACAAGAGCTAAACCCCGCTGTGCGGCAGCTGATTCTAGAGTATTTCGAAAGACTGAACCGAAGTCGCCCAGGTGGTGAGTCGTGATTCGCGTATTGTTTCTCGCACTGTTCTCGATGCTGCTGGGGCCCGGTATTGCAAACGCTCAATTACGGATGAGCACTACGGATGCACAGCGGTTGCGGGCGGCGTCCGCCTTGGAATCACGAGGGGACTATCAGGGGGCCGAGGAGATCCTTCTCGAACTTCTGGACGAACGACCTAATTCTGATGGAGGACTATTTGCGCTAGAGCGCATACTTCGGCATCAGGGTGAAATCATACGAATTCTAGGCTCTATCGACTCTTTTCTTGAAAAAGAACCTGAGTCTTCGGGAGTGCGCTTCCTCAAGTTAAGAGTCCTGACAGATGTAGACTCGCTGCAGGCTGTGAGAAGAGAAGCTGAAGTGTGGCTCGACACTAACCCTGAGGATCGGGTTACGTATAGAGAGGTTGGTCGGGCATATGAGCGAGCCTTCGGTGCAGCCGAGGCTTTGCGATTACTTCGTCGGGGGAGAGGTGCACTAGGTCCGAACTCGTTAGCGATGGAAATCGGCGACATGCTCGCTGCGATGGATGATCCGCTCGGTGCGGCCGAGGAATGGGCCTTAGCTGTAGGCGACGACGGATCGCAAATCTCGACCGTTATCCGTCGGGTGCAGGCCTTGACCAAAGAATCGGAGGAGGCTGGGGAGCGGGTGGTGGAGCGACTCGCTTCCTCGGCTATATCTGCTCGACGGAAGGCTGCAGCTCGAGCCGCACTAGAACTGAACATTCGTTCCCTAGTGCTTGGGCTCGTTCAGGATGCGGCTAACGATTTAGAGGGACGTGAGCGTTCGGCTTTTCTATCAGATGCTGCAAGGCGGGCCCGCGATAGCGGACTGAATGAGGTTGCTTCATGGGCGTATGACCAACTCGGTGCTGGAGCTTCCACTCTAGCTGAGAGACGGCAATTCGATCAGAGAATTGTAGACGCTGCTCTTGCGGCGGGAGATACGGTAGGAGCCCTAGAGGCACAGATGCGTGTCGCCGAATCATTTTCTATGGGCTCGGTAGATAGGCGTAGGGCCATGGCCCAAGTTATCCGGCTTGAAACTGTCCGTTCTGGTCCGAGCGATTTGAGCTCAATGCTTCAGGATTTTGTTGAAGCCTTCCCTAATGCACCTGAGGTTGATGAACTTGCAGCTACCGTAGCGGCTGTGTTGCAGTCACTCGGCGATGCCTCGGGGGCTTCAGCTGTGCTCGACGGAGTGGAAGGCCCCAGGAGTTCTCTGGAGCGCGGATACCTTCTTTTAGCAGAAGGAGATTTGGAAGAAGGGCGTTCTGCGTTGCTTTTGGCGCATACTGGTTTGCCAGCTGCGGACGCAACTAACGTGATCCAGTTTGCAAGTCTTCTTGGACGGCTCTCATCGGCCGCAGCATTTGTGTTGGCTGATGCTGGTGTGAAGGCGCACCGAGGCCAGTATCGAGAAGCAGCACTTGGTCTTTCCGATTCTGCGGTCGGTCTTGGTTTGGAAGAGGCGCCTCCCGTGCTTGCCGAGGCGGCGAGGATAGCAGTAGAAGGAGGGGAGCGTGAGCTAGCAGCAGATCTGCGCTCTCGCCTCATCCAAGAATATCCCAATGCCCCCGAGATGGCTGAGGCCGCTCTAGCATTAGCTCGTTATCGGGCTCAGAGACCTCAAGGAGTAGAAGAGGCCATCAGGCTCCTAGAAGAATTGATCACAAAGCGACCGAATGCGGCTATTGTACCCGATGCACGGGTAGAGCTTCGGAGGCTTCAGGGATAAGTCACATGGCAAACGTAGACTCCCAAAAGAGGAAGCTTAACGGTCTGATCATCATCGTGATCTTACTCCTTGGAACGCCCGAGAGCTTGCGGGGGCAGTGGTTGCTCGTGCCGATGGACCGCTCGCAACAGGATCATTTGAGGGCTTATGGCCTGACCTACTGGACACTTGCGCAGCAGGAAAAAGCGGAGTGGCTCCTCAATTACCGTGGAGGATCATTTTTTCTTCCGGATAGGGAAGATGTGCGCCGGGAGGCAGCGCTTCGTGGTGTGAGCATTGAGCTGATGAGCGCAACGGATGAGGCCAGGATGAGGGCTATGGTCGCTTCTTCGAACATGGAGGCAGTCCCACTGGAAAAGGCGCCAAAAGTGGCGATTTACACTCCTCCCAACTCAACTCCATGGGACGATGCCGTGACGATGGCGCTTGAATATGCCGGGATTGAGTACGATAAGATTTGGGACGGAGATGTTTTGGAGGGAAATCTTAGCGAGTACGAGTGGGTACATCTTCATCACGAAGATTTTACTGGGCAGTACTCGAAATTTTTTCTGACTTATTCTGGAGCTCCGTGGCTTCAAGAAGAGGTGGCGCGGAATCAGGAAATAGCGCGGGAGGGAGGCTTTGCCGATGTCCCTTCTTTAAAGAAGCACGTAGCTATGACTCTGAGGAACTATGTAGAGGACGGAGGCTTCTTGTTCGCGATGTGCTCCGCTACCGAAACACTTGAGCTGGCGCTTGCAGCTCACAGCTCAGACATCGCCGCGGCTTACTCGGACGGCACGCCACCGGATCCGAACGCGTCTAGCAAGATGGATTGGAGCCAAGCGATGGCCTTTACGGATGCTCAGGTCCAGATAGCTCCTTCAGTGAATGCTTTCTCGGACATTGATGGCCATCAGGTGAACACACCGTGGAGGAACGAACTTGGCGTGTATACGCTATTCGACTTCTCAGCAAAGTTCGATCCGGTTCCAGCGATGTTAACGCAGAACCATGAATCGGTCCTCCATGATTTTTACGGTTTGACGACGTCTTTCCGGCAGGACCGCCTCAAGTCAGGGACTATTGTCTTGGCGCAGGAGGGCTCGTGGGCCAAGTACGTGCATGGAAATCTTGGAGAAGGCACGTTCACTTATTTCGGTGGACATGACCCGGAAGATGCGGAGCACCAGATTGGAGATCCTCAGACAGATCTGGCACTTCATCCGAATTCGCCCGGATACCGTCTGATCCTCAATAACGTTCTGTTCCCCGCTGCTAAGAAGCAGAAGCTCAAGACTTGAGTTCAGAAATTCCCGAAGACTTTCCGGTGCCGCGTGAGGCACCTTTTGGGCTAGGCGCCCTTGATGCCGATGACGGGCTATCGCGTGGGTCGGATGGTATAGAGGCTCGTGAAGGGGCCCTAGCAGCGCCTATTGCTCTTTCTGTAGAGGCTGCCCGTGCCATGAGCGCTGAGATTAGTAGGGCAGGTGGGAGAGAGGTGTGCTTTCTTGCCGATGTAGATGCGCGGCGTGTCGTGCAAGATCCGCGTGCAGTGGCCCGGGGAAACTTTGAAGCTGTTCTGGTTGCCGCCCGCGATGCGAAGGAGGGTGGCATTATGCTTCATAACCATCCGAGCGGGGTGCTAGAACCATCCGAAGCTGACATGAGAGTCGCAGGGTTGCTTTATGAGAAGGGGTTAGGCACTGCGATTATCGATAATGAGGCGTCAGAATTATACGTAGTAGTGGAGCCACCGATCCCTAAGGAGCGTGTCGCTCTTAACTCCAATGAGCTGGATGCTCTTCTGGCGCCTGATGGCTCCCTGGCAGCGCGGTACACGGCCTACGAGAATCGCCCGGGACAACGTGATATGCTGGCCGAGATCATTGAGCGTTATAACGACGGAGGCATCTCCATTGTTGAGGCGGGAACTGGCACCGGAAAATCACTTGCTTATTTGCTTCCAGCGGTCCGATGGGCTCAGGAGAATGCTGAGCGGACTGTGATTTCTACCAATACGATCAATCTCCAAGAGCAACTGGCGGAGAAAGATTTGCCATTAGTTGAGAGCCTGTTGGGGGACGTCCGGTGGGCTCTTGTCAAAGGGCGGGGTAACTACATTTCGATCCGAAGAGCTCGACTTGCCACCGAGAGCCAAAGCATGCTTTTCGACGAAGATAGAAGCGACGAGTTGCACTCTCTTCTGGAGTGGGTCAACACCACAGATGACGGATCTTTGTCCGATCTAGGGTTCCGGCCTTCTGATGACGTATGGGAAGAGGTCCGGAGCGACTCTGATATTTGCTTACGAGCCCGATGCCCACACTTCCAGAAGTGCTTCTACCAAAAGGCACGTCGCCAGGCAGCTTCTGCCGAGGTCTTGGTGGTTAACCATCACCTTCTGTTCACCGACCTCGCTGTCAGGCGCGCCACCGAGAACTATAAGCAAGCTGCGGTCCTTCCAGCCTACAGCCATGTCGTTTTGGATGAAGCTCACAACGTTGAAGATGCGGCCACGTCACATCTTGGGGTCGAAGTCACTAGGCGGGGCATTTATCGAATGATGTCTCGACTCGATCGCAGAGGTAAAGGGATACTCAACACGATCCATGAGGTTGTCGGAGGCACTAAGAATGGTGATGAGATCCGCGAACGGATGGAGAACAGAGTTCGCCCTGCTCTTTCGGAAGCACGGGCCTCTGCTGACGGATTGCTAGAGAAACTTGAGCCGCTTGCTCCTCTTGGTGAGGGGCCGATCCGTCTAGGAGAGAGAGAGGGTCTCGAGCCGGGGTCGAGCGAAGCCGTAGCTGAACATCTTAATCGTGTGTTGACGAGCTTGGACAAGCTTGAGCGTGAACTTGCAGAGCTTCGTGCCCGTCTAGAATTGGTCGAGGAATGGCTGGACGCGTTGGAAGGTCGCCTTCTGGACTTGCGGTCGACCGAGCGGAAAATATCAGCAGTTGGCCAAGCCTTACGTCTCGTGCTTCTTCCGGGTAATTCTTCGGCCTCCTTCGTTCGCTGGCTTGAGTCACGGGGTAGAGGGGCGAAGGGGAATTTGGTTCTGGCAGCGGCGCCGATTGAGCTTGGAGGTGTGCTACTTGATTCGCTCTTCTCCAAGGCAGAGACAACAGTTCTTACCTCAGCGACCCTGACAACACGTGAGAGTTTTGACTTCGTCAGGGGAAGGCTTGGCATTTCTGAAGTTGAGCTAGAGGAGACGGAAGTCGACGTGAGCGTTCACGAGCGGAGGGTTCCATCCCCATTCAATTTCGAAGAGCAGGCGCTCATTGCGGTTCCCACAGACATTCCATGGAGGAATGGAGAAGGCTCGGGGCCCGAGGATGCAACAGTCCAAGTTCTAGAAGCCTTCGCTGGCATAACAGACGGCGGCCTTTTTGCGCTCTTTACCTCGCACTCGGCACTTCGACATGTCGCAGAGGGTGTCCGAGCCCAAGGTATAGATCAATCATGGCCAGTCTTCGTACAAGGCGAGGAAGATCGGCATCGACTTCTTGAGCGCTTTATAGATTCGGGTAGGGGGATTCTTCTAGGGACTTCCTCGTTCTGGGAAGGAGTGGATGTGCCCGGGGACCCTCTCCGAGGTTTGCTCATACACAAACTTCCTTTCCGAGTCCCGACCGAGCCGATAACGGCTGCTCGTATGGAAGCGATTGAGCGCCAAGGCCGAGACCCATTTGCTCATTTTATGCTCCCGCATGCAGCACTCAGGCTCAAGCAAGGATTCGGGAGACTGATTCGTGCCCGCACGGATCGAGGTGCAGTTCTTATTCTAGATGATAGAATCGTCAGGCGGCGCTATGGTCGTTACCTGCAGGACTCTCTGCCCCCGGCTCCGATCGTAAGAGGGCCATGGCCAGATGTTGAGGAAAGGTTGCGAGACTTTTTCAGCCTAGGCTAACCCCTTGGTTGGTCGTCTTACGACTCATACATTTCCGCCCGTGTGGTAGTGTAGTAATAAGCTCCCGGTCTTCTTGAGCAAACGGTAGAGAAAGAGATGAAGCGAATCCTCGGTATGGGTGTCGGAGTGATTTACCTAGGTATAGCATTTGGCGCGCTTACTCGTGCGAATGAGGGGTGGGCCACTGGATATAGTGACGTCGGTTTCTGGTGGACTGTAATCGCAGTGCTGCTGACTATAGCGGCATTGGGGGCCCTGATCGGAACATGGATCCACACTCAGGAAGGGCAAAGCTGATCAAAACGCACGTAGCGGAACCGGCTCCCCTAAAGAGTAACTCGCAGGCCGTCCGAAGGAATCGGGTGGCCGTTTTTAATACCTAATAACCATCCGGCGCTGACCGTGTATGGTGTCCTTACTCTAGAGAGATCTTATGAAGCAGATATCACCGAGCAAAATTGTCTGCGTTGGCCGTAATTATGCGAAGCATGCGGCGGAATTAGGCGGCGAGGTTCCCGACGAGCCTCTTATCTTCTTCAAGCCGCCATCGTCCCTCATTGGCGAGGGCGAACCCATTGTGATGCCGCCCATCTCTAACCGCGTTGATTTTGAGGGCGAGATTGGTGTCCTGATCGGCAAGCGGGCATGCAAAGTCCCAGCGGGCGAGGCATGGTCATACGTAGAAGCCTTGGTGCCGGTTAATGACGTGACAGCTAGGGATCTACAGAATATCGATGACCAATGGGCGCGAGCTAAGGGCTTCGACACATTCTGTGCGGTGGGTGTTCCTGTCCCTCTGAAGGAGATCGATCGGTCTTCGCTGGCTGTGGTCACAAGGGTGAACGGGGTAATCAAGCAGGAGGGAGATGCAGCAGATATGGTGTTCGATATCCCAACGATCATCGAGTACATCAGCGCTATTATGACGCTTGAGCCGGGTGATCTAATTGCTACGGGTACCCCTGACGGTGTGGCACCCCTGAAGGACGGGGATGTGGTAGAAATCGATGTTTTTGGAGTCGGATCGGTAAAGAACCCCGTGGTTCAGGGCTGATGCCCAAGGCTAGTAGTCGGTTCGGCGCGCTTCCACCGTTTCCGCTTGCGGAAATGAAGATGATGCGTAGTCGCATTGAAGCTCGGGGTGTGGATGTGATTGATCTGGGGGCGGGAGACGCGCCCTTGGATCCACCTTTGGATGTGGTTAATAAAGTACATGAGGTCATAGGGGATAAGTCCTATTCAAGATATGCCTTCCAATCGGGATCAAAGACGTTTCGAGAGGCTATATCGAGCTTCATGAAGCGTCGGTTTTCCGTTGACGTAGATCCAGTTACCGAAGTGCTTCCCCTAATTGGGTCGAAAGATGGTCTCGCGCATCTTCCGTTCGCGTATATAGGGCCCGGGGATGCTGCGGTCATCCCTGATCCGGGCTACCAGGCTTACCTAGGCTCGGTAACACTAGCAGGCGGGGAGCCGTGGCTGGTGCCACTGAGTCCGGAAAACGACTTCTTGATCCCATTGGGCGATCTGCCGCCAGAAGTTGTAAAGCGCACGCGTATCCTCTACTTGAATTATCCGAATAACCCAACTACGGCAGTAGCTCCGGACGAATATTTCGAAGAAGCGATTGAGTTCTGCAGTAGGAACGATGTCGTGCTTGCGCACGATAATGCATACTCCGAGTTCGGATTCGATGGTTACCGCCCCCCCAGCGTCTTGGAGTTCCAGGGGGCACGGGAGATTGCCATTGAATTCCACTCATTGTCGAAGACGTTCAACATGACGGGTTGGAGGTTAGGTTGGGCAGTGGGGAATACTGAGATGATCGCTGCCTTGTCGAAGGTTAAGAGCTTCATGGATACAGGTCAGTTCATGGCGCTTCAAACCGCAGGGGCTGCTGCCCTAGAGGTTGCTGAGGATTGGGTGCCCGGAAACATTGCGGTCTTCGAAGAGCGTAGAGATCGAGCAGCAGCAGCTCTTCGGTTGGCTGGGTTTGACGTAGCCTTGCCGAAGGCGGCTATGTACCTCTGGATCCCTGTACCGGGCACTGAGAGTTCGGAGGGGTTCGCTACACGTGCGTTAGAGGAGGAAGGAGTTATAGTCTTACCGGGGGCGGCCTTGGGCCGAGGAGGTGAGGGCTTCTTCCGGATCGCGCTAACAGTTGATGCAGGCCGGCTCGAACAAGCAGCAGAGAGGCTCGGTCGAGTGATTGCAAGAACCTGACTGATATCCGGAATGCCCGAGGAACCGGGGATTCATAAGGGTTTAGCAAATCCATGGAGAAAAGGCCTATAGCCGAGAGGGAGACGCTGAGTCGGACCTGGCTTGAGAGTCGGGGCTTGGGGTCTTCGCGACTTCAGATCTTTGCTTTCGGAGCGTCAGTCGCGGCCCACGCGTTAGCGATCCTACTTTACACTAGCATCTCGGCCATTCTTCAGCCGGATACCTTCAGTCTTCCTATTGAGACCGATCGACCATCCGAGAAGCGTACGCCCTTGATCCGCTTGATTGATATAATTCCCGAGGACCTAGAACGCCCCGATGATCCGGAGGAATTAGCCGAGATAGAGGCTGGAGAGGTGAATGTGCAAAGGCTTGAGATTGGAGGGGTCCTGCTTGGTGACCTACTTGCTCCTCCCAACAATGCTGCGGATCGACTGCGTCCGAACCTTGTTGATGCGCGTCTATGGGCAGCTCCTCCTCCGGAGTTTTTTGAGTTAAGTCTCGAGCAGCGAGAGGAACTTCTACTTTCAAACCGTATCGTCGCGTGGTACGACTCAGTCTCAATAGCGAGGGCAGCCGAAGACCGTCTCACCGACTGGACATTTACCGATTCAAACGGCGGTCGATGGGGTGTCGCTGACGGAAAGATCTATCTCGGTGACGTAGCTCTGCCTCTGCCCCTGAGTTTTGGGACTCCCGTAGGACCCGGAAACATACAGGCTCGCAGGGTGTGGGAGTTCGAGGAAATTGAGCGGCAAAGCCAACGTTATCTAATCGAGCAGACTTGGAAAGAGAGGGCTGAGGCAATTCGTGCTCGCCGAGATAGAGAGCGTGCTGCGGCAAGAGCGGACACGAGTGGTGTTCGATGGTGAGGATCACCAGGTCTTATATCGGTCAGCTCAAGTGCAAGGTGATGAAAAACGCTCCCCTCGGTCCGTGGGATAAACATGAGGTAATCCGGTTCCGGTGCGAGACTGCGACTGACATCTTTGGAGACCATCTTATATGTCTGCTGCGAAGTAGAGATTCCGCTGATCCTAGGAAGTCGATGTGAGTAAAGAGCTCGCAACGCGTCTCGATCCACGAGCTATCGAGCCCGCTCGCTATCAGGTGTGGCAAGACCGCGGTTACTTCCATGTGCCAGCGTCAGCCGTGCTAGAAGATGGCCGAGAGCCCTACGTGATTGTCATTCCGCCTCCAAACGTGACTGCAGCGTTGCACATGGGTCACGGGCTGAACAACACCGTGCAGGACGTGCTCATTCGATGGCGACGAATGCAGGGTCGGGCGACCGTTTGGGTGCCGGGCACTGATCACGCCGGTATCGCAACTCAGAACGTCGTCGAGCGCCGACTCGCACAAGAGGGGTTAAGCCGCCAAGAGTTAGGCAGAGACCAGTTCGTCGAGCGGGTTTGGGATTTCGTAGAAACGACGGGAAATACGATTCTGGATCAGCTCAAGGCCATTGGTGCCTCATGCGATTGGGAACGTACCAGATTCACCTTGGATGATGAGCTAGCGCGAGCGGTTAGGGAGGTTTTTGTATCTCTCTATGAAAGAGATCTCATATATCGAGGTGAGTACATCATCAATTGGTGTCCTCGCTGCCTCACCGCTCTGTCGAACGAGGAAGCGGAAGGAGAAGAAACGGACGGACACCTCTGGCACCTCCGATATCCTTTAAACGAAGGTGCGTCGGAAGCTGCAAGGTCCGCCTTGGATGCCGGAGCCAGTGCCGTTGGTCAGCTAGATGACGGTCGGTGGTATTTAACGGTCTCGACAACGAGGCCGGAAACGATGTTGGGAGATACCGGGGTCGCAGTTTATCCTGGCGACGACCGGTATAAGGCGCTGGTTGGTGCCGAGGTAGAGTTACCCCTTACTGGGCGGGTGATACCGATAGTAGCAGACCGCCATGTGGATCCGGAGTTCGGCTCGGGAATGGTCAAGGTTACGCCGGCCCACGACAAGAACGACTTCGAAATAGCAGGCAGAACAGGGCTTGATATAATTGACGTAATGACCCCAGACGCCCGCATGAGTGACCTTGCCCCCGAAGCGTTCAGAGGGATGGACCGCTTCGAGGTACGCAAAGCTGTCTTGGCAGCGCTAGAGAGGGACGGTCTGCTGGCTGGCGAGGACACACATACACATGCGGTCCCGCATTGCTATAGGTGCGAAACGGTGGTCGAACCGCGTCTTTCGGAGCAATGGTTTGTGAGTATGAAGCCACTTGCAGAGCCAGCGCTCGCTGCGTCTAAAGAAGGGACCATCAACTTCACTCCTCCACACTGGAAGAGGGTGTATGAGCATTGGATGGAGAACATCCAAGACTGGTGCATCTCTAGGCAACTATGGTGGGGCCACAGGATTCCTGTGTGGTATTGTGGTGACTGTGGGGAGGTGATCGTAGCCCGCGAAGACCCCATATCATGTCCTCGGTGCGGAGGAGACTCTTTAGAACAGGACCCAGACGTTCTAGACACGTGGTTCAGTTCTCAGCTATGGCCTTTTTCCGTATTCGGTTGGCCGGAAGACACCAACGACATGAATGCATTTTATCCTGGCCACACCATGGTAACTGCTCCGGAGATCCTGTTTTTCTGGGTCGCTCGAATGGTCATGATGGGATACGAATTCAAAGGTGAGGCGCCGTTCACTGAGGTATATCTTCACGGGACCGTGCGTGACATCAGCGGCCGCAAGATGTCGAAATCTTTAGGAAATGGCATTGATCCGCTCGAGGTTGTCGAAGCATTCGGTGCAGACGCGATGCGCTTTACGATCGTTAGCCAGTGCGCCGTTGGAACGGATATCAGTCTAGACCATGAAAATGTGGAAGCAGCCTTTGCGAACGGACGAAATTTTGCGAACAAGATTTGGAATGCCGGCCGATTTGCCTTAATGAGCCTCGGTGAGGACCCGATCCAGTCTCGGGAATCGGTTGAGGCTAACCTAGCTGAGGAAGATCGTTGGATCCTTTCGCGACTGGCCAACGCTACTGAACAGACCACCCAAGGCCTTGAACGTTTTCGGCTTCATGAGGTTGCGGATGGGCTCTACCATTTCTTCTGGGGTGAGGTCTGCGACTGGTATCTTGAACTTGTGAAGAGTCGCTTGAATACTGATTCAGCCGTCAGTAGCAGGGAGGCCGCACGCACAACCTTGGTCACTGTGCTTGATGGGGCACTGAGGCTGCTTCATCCGATCGTACCGTTCGTTACAGCCGAGTTGTGGTCTCAGTTGCCGTGGCCGGATGGGGATGAGCGCCCAGAAGATCTGATTATTGCACCGTGGCCGAAGGCTCGTGAGGAGGATCGTTCTGCGTCAACTGAGGAGGCCATGGGCGGTTTTCAAAACTTGGTAACTGAGGTCCGTCGAGTCAGAAAAGAGTATGGGGTCGGGGAAAGAAAACGGGTTTCTCTCGTGGTCAACGGAGGACCGGAGGACTTCCTACTTTCAATCTCGGCGAGGGCTACTGCGCTGGAGCAGCTCGCTCGAATAGATCACATAGAGTCTGGTGTCGGATCCGGGGTAGGCGCTAACGCGGTTTTGCCAAACGGAGCAGAGCTATTCATCCCGCTAGAGGGCGTCATCGATGTGGAGCGGGAAAGACGAAGAATGGAGGACGAGATCGCTCGTCTTGCTGGTGTACTCTCCGGTGTTGAGAAGCGGTTGGCAAACGAGAAATTCGTCGCCAACGCTCCTGAGGAGGTCGTCGGCACGGCACGTGAGAATGCTACCCAACTCCGGGATCAAGTTGTGAAGCTTCGTGAGAAACTTGTTGGCCTGGGAGAGTAACCCCTTGGGAAGGATCCTCTCGGTCGTCATCGTGATGACGAGTGCGTGTGCTCAGCAAGAGATGCCGCCGGGTGGCCCCGAAGATCTGCGCCCTCCCGTGGTTATTGCCACTACTCCGGGTGCATTGGAGAAGGTCACAGACTTGGGAACGAAGATCCGCTTTGAGTTCGACGAAAGGATCAGTGAACGGGTGACAGGTGGCGTGCTGGAAACCGCGATTGCTGTGTCGCCAGTGGTGGGTGTGTACAAAGTCGAGCACTCTCCAAAGGCGTTGACGCTGACGATCGAAGGTGGGCTTCGTCCGGAGCTGGTCTACCGGGTCACTTTGACGCCGACCGTGTCCGACATGTTCGGAAACACCATGAGAGACCCCTTCGAACTCGTCTTTTCAACCGGCGGCGATCCCGTGCCGACAACGTTGGCGGGTCAGGTTTGGGACCGCATTACCGGGCGAGCAGTGCAGCAAGCCACGATTGTGGCTGTTAGCAATGATTCACTGGTTCACAGATCAACAGCAGATCGGACGGGGATTTTTGCTTTCCGGTATCTTCCGGCTGGAACCTTTGATGTAACCGCGTTTGAGGATCAGAATAGAAATGGTGAGGTCGACTCCACGGAAGTCCAGGGACTCATCCCGCTTTTCGTGGAGGAAGGTGATACCGTACTCACGGAGATCTCGATTCTCACCCCAGACGCATCTGAGGCCAAGGTTACCGGAGCCGAGGTTTTGGACTCTGTCACCTTGGCACTTCTGTTTGACGATTTTCTTGATTTCGAGACAGGGGTAGACGAGGTAGAGATTGAGATATCTCCGGATGCTGACGACACGCCAATGATCGTTGATGTCATGCATGAGCCCGACTATGTGGTATGGGTCGAGAGGGTGACGGATTCACTGTCTCGACTTGACTCGATTGAGGCTGAAGAAGTGGCGGCATTGAGACTTTTGTCGGATGCCGAAGCAGTGATGCCCTCTGAGGAGGGGTCAGCCATTCGGTCCGAGGAGCTTGTGTTAGCGTCTGCTCGCCGGCCACCACCATCTCTTCCACAACTCCAAGGTTCTGCAGCAGGCCCCACAGCTGATGGGGCACGGGTGTTGCCGGGCAGAAGACTTATTTTGCGGTTATCTGTTCCGCTCCCCTACGAGATAGAGTTCGCCCTCACGGTGTCGGGTGTGACGAACATCTTCGGTTTACCGGGTGGTGGGGGTGAAGCGACGCTTTCTCGTGAGTTGGTAGTGGATTCAGTGATGGATCTGGATTCCATGGGGGTGTCCGATTCCATCGCAGCGTTGGACACGGGTGTCGTGACACTTATAGGTGTCGCGGGTGCCTATTCCGGCTGCATCTTTCCGGTCTGCTACTGATGTGTGACCTGCGGAGTCAGATCCCGTCGATTGATGCGCTTCTGGCCTCCCCCGCGGCAGAGAGGCTGTTGGAGGATGCTGGCCGAAGCCAGCTAACAGACGCGTTTAGGGATGCCGTGGTCCAAATGCGCAGAGCCATCGAAAGGGAAGATGTCGAGATCATCGAATCAGTAGACAACCTTGAATGGTACACGGAGCACGCTGCGCAAATACTGGCCCGAGCAAGGGTCCCAGGGCTTAGGCGAGTCATAAATGCAACAGGGGTGGTGCTACATACGAATCTGGGGCGGGCTCCATTAGCGGATGAAGCTCTCCAGGCGATGCGACACGCTGCCACATATTCGAACCTCGAATTTAATCTCCAAGAAGGAGTCCGGGGTTCTCGCTATGCCCACTGCGTGGACCTGCTATGTGAACTTACGGGAGCTGAGGATGCGCTTGTTTCAAATAACGCAGCAGGAGCCTTAGTTCTCGCTGTCAGCACGGTCGGCCTTGGAAAGTCTGTAGCGGTGTCACGAGGTGAACTTGTCGAGATCGGTGGCGGTTTCCGGATTCCGGATGTGCTTGAGCGGTCTGGCGCGTCACTAGTCGAGGTCGGTAGTACGAATCGTACGAGGTCAGCAGACTATGAATCGGCAGCGGCTCTTAAAGAGGTCACAGCGATTCTAAAGGTTCACCGCTCGAACTTTCGGATCACCGGCTTCACAGAAGAAGTTTCGGTTTCGCAACTGGTTTCGATTGGCGAGTCTCATGGTATTCCCGTTGTGCATGATTTGGGATCCGGGCTGATGTTGAGGGGCTCGAAGCTTGATCTCCCCGATGAGCCAATGGCTTCGGACTCGTTAGCCGCGGGAGCAGATGCCGTAGTCGTTTCGGGAGACAAGCTTTTGGGTGGTCCACAGGCCGGTATCATTGTCGGTCGTAGAGAGATGATCGAGCGTATGCGTAGGAATCCACTCTGCAGGGCATTGCGGGTGGACAAGGTCACGCTCGCGGGGTTAGAGGCGACGTTGCGTCTCTATCGTGATCCAGAGAACGTCATTGAGCGGATTCCTACCCTTCGGATGCTTGCCCTCAAACCTGAGGGCCTCAAGGAAACAGCAGAAGTGTTAGCGAGCCACCTCAAGATCGCGAAGGTTCCCTGTGAGGTCGTTCCGACGAAAGGCGCAGTTGGTGGTGGCACATATCCGGGAGTCGAACTCGACTCGTGGGCAGTTGAGCTGACTTGGCCGCACGGGGTTGGAGTACTCTCTGACGCTTTAAGGGCCGGAGATACTCCGGTTGTGGGAAGAATTATCGATGAGAAGCTGCGGCTCGACGTCCGTACTCTCCTCCCAGGGGAACTGGATTCTGTAGTTACTCAAGTGGCTGAAGCCTTTATTGAGGGAGATAAGGCAGGGGTGTGAGTCGACGTGCTGTTTTCCTCGATCGAGACGGAACGATCATCGTTGAAAAAGGCTACCTCGGACATCCCGATGGAGTTGAGATGATCGATGGTGCAGGGGAGGCTCTCGGAGCACTCCAAGCTGCTGGATTTGTAATAGTTGTAGTGACAAATCAGGCCGGCATCGCTCACGGCTTCTACTCTAGGGAAGATTACCAAGCGGTCGCTTTGCGGCTTGTCGACGAGTTAGAAGTAGCCGGAGTCGTGCTGGATGGGATGTACTTCTGTCCTCATCAGCCGGATTCATGCGATTGTCGGAAACCCTCTACCGGAATGTACCTTAGGGCTCAGAAAGAACTGGATATCGACTTGGCCGCATCGTTTTACATCGGTGACAAGATTACGGATGTTAAGCCCGGTCTAGCACTTGGAGGCCAAGCGATCCTCGTGCGAACTGGCTATGGATGTGAGTCCCAATCGGATATCCCAGACAGTGTTCGGGCCGTAAAGGATCTGAGCGAAGCATCGCAGGTAATCATAGAGGAGATGGCAGGTGGGGCGAGCGGTTCTTGATGAGTCCCCGAAGCGGTATATTGTGATTGCTTAGACGGGAGTATTCCCACTAGTGACAGCAGACGATACGATGAGAGTGAGCGCGAGATGGTGACGTTGACATCCACGGCCAGCGAAAAGGTCCACGACTTCATTAAGGAACACGGTGTTGAGACCGAAGCAGGTCTTAGGGTTGCAGTGCTTCCAGGTGGGTGCTCTGGTTTTCAATATGGCTTGAACATTGAGGACTCCCCGGAATCGGACGACGAGGTACTCGACATCGGTGGCGTGAAAGTGTTTGTAGATCCTTTTAGCGCACAGTACCTGGATGGTGTAGAGATCGACTATGTAAGTTCGATGATGGGTCAGGGGTTTACGTTCAGAAACCCCAACGCTTCCGGTGGTTGCGGATGCGGGAGTTCGTTCACGGTCTGATGACCTTCGACGGCTGGGTTTAAAGCATTGCAAATCCGGACCTTCACCGGAGGAGGGTTCGGCCAGAACGCTTACCTAGTGATCTGCCAAACCACATCCGCTTGCGTTGCCGTAGATCCAGGTGCCGGAGCGACAACGCTCGTGAGCGCGATTGAGGAAGATGATTTAGATCTGCAGGCTGTTCTTCTAACCCATGCTCATCTCGATCACGTAGAAGGGATGTCTGATGTTCGCGCTCGACATCCGGGCGTACCTATATGGCTGCATCCGGATGAGTTGAGTCTCTATCGGGGCGTGCATAGGCAGGCTGCCATGTTCGGTCTGACGGCTGAGCCTCAACCCGAGCCGACTGACGAACTCATTCCAGGAGAATCTTTTCAGTTCGGGGATTGCGCGTTCGAAATTTTGTTCGCCCCCGGTCACTCACCCGGACATGTGATTTTCGTTTCCCGGCCGAAATCACTTGCATTGGTGGGAGATGTAGTTTTCCAGGGTTCGATCGGTCGAACAGACCTCCCCGGAGGGAGTTTTGAAACGCTCATGGCGTCTATCCGGCGGGAGATTCTCTCACTTCCTGACGAGACGATCCTGTTTCCTGGTCACGGTCCGGCTACATCGGTAGGACAAGAACGAGAGACAAACCCGTTTTTAGCTCCGCGCCGCAGTGGTGAGTTGGCGTGACACGGGGGCGGGGACCGTTTAGGGTGGCGGTTTTCGCTTCCGGTGGTGGAAGCAATTTTCAATCACTCATTAATCACGTTTCCTCCGGTGATCGGGCGTGGTCGATTGACCTACTCGTGATGAACCGTGAGGGCGGCGCGTTGCGGAGGGCACGCTCTGCGGGAGTGCCTGTTCATATCATTCCGACGAAAGACCGAGAGATGTCGGAAATCGCTCAAGATACTCTGAGGGTTCTTGATGAACACGCTATCGATATAGTTCTTCTGGCTGGTTACCTGCGTTTTGTCCCGTCAGAGGTGACGAGTCGCTTCTCCGGACGGATTCTGAACATCCACCCGGCACTATTGCCAGAGTTCGGAGGCCCAGGGATGTATGGTATGAACGTGCACCGGGCCGTTGCAGACTCTGAATCGACTAAGATCGGTGCCACGATTCACTTTGTCAGCGACTTGTACGACGAAGGTGCGATTTTGGGTCAGTGGAGGATGTCGCGGCGTCCGGAGGACAGTGCAGAGGAGATCGCGGCCAAGGTCCTTAAGATCGAACATCGTTTGTACCCCGCGGCGGTCGACCATCTTTGTGATGCACTTATCGCTGACACAAGGCCGGTGCGGATGGGCGATGTTGATGTAAAGAACTCGTTCGAAGAGCATCGTCGTAAATCTTCTACTTCCATAAAACTGACCGAGGAAATCCAATGAAGCGCGCGCTCATTAGCGTGTCCAACAAGAATGGCGCTGTGGCGTTTGGTCGCGCTCTCCAAGAACGGGGTTGGGAAATCTTGTCGACTGGGGGAACCGCTAGGGCTCTTAGAGAGGGAGGGGTAGAAGTAACTTCAGTGTCTGATGTGACGAGACACCCTGAGATGATGGACGGGCGGGTTAAGACACTCCACCCGGCAATTCATGCAGGCCTGCTCGCCCGGCGCGCCAATCCTGATGATATGGCCGCTCTAAACGAGCACGGTTACGGTCCGATCGACCTAGTCGCCGTGAATCTTTACCCCTTTCGTGAGACTGTAGCCTCCGGGAACGCCTCGGTCGAAGTAGCCATGGAGAAGGTCGACATAGGGGGCCCTACGATGATTCGCGCGGCTGCCAAGAGTCACAAGGACGTTTGGGTGGTGGTTGACCCGACCGACTATGGCGATGTGATCGATGCCATAGACGGGAAAGAAGGCCCGGGTTTTCGTCGTAGGCTTGCGGCAAAAGTGTTCCAGCATGTCAGCGATTACGATTCCGCTGTCGCCTCGTATCTACTTGATCGTAGCGTTGAAGAGAGAAGCGGAGAAATCTTGGGAGAACACCTGAAAACCTCACTGTCGCGCCTGCATACTCTGAGATACGGAGAAAATCCGGATCAGAGAGCAGCATTCTACGTTGGAGAACGAGCCGTCGGTATTTCGGCGCTAGAAAAGCACCACGGAAAAGATCTATCGTATAACAACATTCTTGATTTGGACGGTGCGTTACTGAGTCTGTCTCCTTTCGCTAAATCGCCACGTCCAACGGTTGCGATCATCAAACACACTACTCCGTGTGGACTGGGGGTGGGTGACTCGCTGGCTGAAGCTTACAAACGCGCTTTGGCCACTGATCCCGTAAGTGCGTTCGGATCTGTAATAGCGGTAAACCGTCCTGTGGACGGAGAGACGGCAGAGTTGATGTCGAAACTGTTCATCGAGTGTCTCGTCGCGCCGGACTTTTCGGATGACGCGATCGGGAAGTTGACCGAGAAAAAAAACATCCGAATTATGACGTTCCCAAAGGGCTCGGCCTCCTCTTTTCTCGCTGATCATGGCCACCAACCCGAACCGCTGCTCGTGAGGAGCGTTTATGGTGGTGTCCTAGCTCAAAGCCCTCCCATTCCTCCGTTTTATGGGGAGATTGACGATTCTTGGCAGATCGTTACCCAGCGTCAGCCGACAGAAGAAGAGTGGGATGATCTACGGTTCGCTTGGGCGGCAATTTTCGGTGTCAAATCGAACGCCATTCTACTTGCCAAAGACGGAGGCGTGCTGGGCATTGGGGCGGGTCAGATGAGCCGGGTAGACTCGTCCAAGATTGCCGTTAGGAAGGCTGGTGATGCGGGGCTCGGACTTTCTGGGGCGGTACTCGCTTCAGATGCCTTCTTCCCATTCAGGGATGGTGTAGAAGCAGCGGCTGCGGCTGGAGTAAGAGCCGTCATTCAACCGGGTGGCTCAGTCCGAGATGATGAGGTAATCGATGCCGCGGACGAGCATGGCATCGCTATGGTATTCACCGGTAGGAGATTGTTTCGGCACTAGAATCTGACCGGACCGAGGAGCTATCAGAAAGTAGACGGTCAACGGCCGCTCGCATGGCGGGTGGTGCGAAATACCCGATTACTCGATGTTGCACGACTCCGTTGCGGTCGATTATAAACGTGGTGGGAATGGCGTTTATGCCACCGAAGGAAGCCGTGTGGCGATTGGTAGCTCTTCCTACAGGATACGTGATGCCCCGGTTATCCAAAAACTCGGTTATAGCTTCGGCATGTCCGATGTCGGTCGCGAGCCCTAGGACTAGTACACCGTTTTTAGATCTTTCGGAGTGCAAACGCTGAAGGGCGGGCATCTCGAGCTTGCATGGGCCGCACCAAGTGGCCCAAAAATTCAGGACGACAACCTTTCCCCGTAGGGAATCCGAATCTATCGAAGACCCGTCGAGTGCGGTAAAAGAATAAGACGGGGCGCGGCCGAGGTCAGGTCCTACACCAGTCCATGCTTGGAGCTGCGGTCCCAAACGGTATAGAGCAATAACCGTAAGTGCGGTAACGAGTACGCGCTCCACCCACCTGGAGATAAGTCTACGTTCCATAGTGACCGAGGCCTACTGCCTGAGGATTAGAACCCTTCGAGACTCGGATTCAGGCGCAGGCGATGCAGCGTCCGAAGAGGATGATTTCGTGACTTTCGACCTCAAATCCCTCGGGTGCTATATCTTCGACGGTTTCCGGGCACTGGGGTATGTCGAACGCTTGGTCACACGATCTACAGAGAAAGTGATGATGGTGCGGTCTCTCCGCTATTTCGTACCGGAGTGCTCCACCCGGAAGCTCGACCTCCACTAACCATCCTTCTAGTGCTAGAGTTTTCACGGTCCTGTATACCGTAGCTAGACCTAGGGATGGAACTATGCTCTGCCCAGCTTGAAGAATCTGTTCCGGCGTAAGAGGACGTCCACAGTCCATGAAGACACGGCGGATCGCGCGACGCTGTCTTGTGTCTCTCTGCATTTAAGGTTGGGTCTCGTAATTGTTGTGGCGTTCTCCGCCAGTATGACCGGGGTCCACCGGACTAACATGACCTAATCCTAGGTTGGTGAGCCTTGGTCTGCCACATCTGGAGGAAGACCAGTATCGCATCTGTCACATTGAGCCGGTGCGCATCGTCGCACGCTTTCGAAAAGTGCACCGGCCATTAGTAGGCTTCCGATGGACGAGGTGAGGGGTTCAGGTAACGGGTTTAAAAGCCCAGCGAGAGAAATAGCCCAGGTTAGCGCACCAATTACGAAGGCTGTCATAATGGACGCATGGGATCTGCCTGGTCCCAGTCCGAGCATGAGAGCACCAAGAAGAAATGTGGCTAAAAAGGCTCCTCTCTCGAACCCCTCTGATAACCCTAGTATAGGCATTACGGGAATCAGGATTGGCGAGAGGGCGCAATGGATGCCGCATCCTGCTGCCGCGCATGCTACAATTCTTGATCCTTGATTCGTTAGAGAGGGTAGGTAGGGCATAGAGGAACTAAGCTTTAAGAAGTACGCGATGTCCTTAAAGATAACACGTTCTCAATAAGGCTCCAGTTCACG
>CENY01002889.1_pt1 | contig 25560 bp, 23 predicted proteins | sample 356181 | NCBI WGS metagenome assembly CENY01 (sample SAMEA2619840, study PRJEB7988) | marine metagenome | isolation source: saline water (ENVO:00002010), including
ACGTTTATGTCGCAATTGGGTTTCCTCTCGACAAGCCCGCTATATGACGGGGCTAATGCCATCGATACGTTGCGGCTGCCAAAACCCGTCGCCTCGACAAGCCCGCTATATGATCGCACTAGAGCCAACTTCGCAGGGTAATAGCACCACATAGCGACAAGTAGCGCAACTGCCCATTTTGTTGCCAGAAAAATACTTTGCGACCGTCAACCCAACTGATAGAGTGCGCCGCTCACTGGGTGTACCCGCCTTGCGCCGCAGCGCAGGATCGGGTCTCGGGAAGTCGGTGTGCGCGGACGGACACTGTCCATCGCGCGATTCCGACGCTGCCCCCGCAACGGTGATCGAGTGAGGTGGCTCAACGGATGTGTCCGAACCACTGCGCAATGGCATCAGGGCCGCGCGGGAAGGTGCGTCACCTCGGCCTGAAGACAAATTCAGGCACCTCGTCAGCCCGGAGACCGGCCCCGTGATTCGCGCAGGCGCGGTGGGCGCCAGGCACCTGCTGCCATCGTTCACCTCCCTGTTTTCACCAAGGTCCGCGCGGGGATGCGCGGCACAGGCGGGGTCTCATGAACACAGCATATGCCGGCAGAAGCCGCGCAACCGGCGCCAGCCAAAAAAACAGGTACAGCGGGCGCGCAAGCGTAAACCCACGCAACCTTTCCAGCACATCAATTGCCCTTCTGGCGGGCGCTATTTCCGCCACCATGGCGATGGGCCCGGCCTACGGCCAATCCAGCGACGATGCTGATGAGGCGGCACTCACCGAAACCCTGGTGGTTTCCGCGCACCGCACGCCAGTTGAGCAGAAAAGCGTGAGCAGCGCAGCGTCGCTGATCGAAAGGGAATTCATAGACTGGCGCCAGTCATCCTTTGCCGCTGATCTGCTACGCGACCTGCCCGGTGTGGCGGTGAGCCGCACGGGCAGCTTCGGGTCGCAGACACAGCTGCGTATCCGCGGGGCCGAAGCCAACCACCTGCTGGTGGTGATCGACGGGGTAGAGGCCAACGATCCCGCCGCCACAGATGAATTCAACTTCGCATCACTGACTACCTTCGACGTGGAATCCATTGAGCTGGTGCGCGGGCCCCAAAGCGCTTTGTGGGGAAGCGACGCTACGGCCGGCATCATAAACATTACTACCCGCAAGGAGCGGCCGTCCGCCGGGGAAGCCAGATCCGTCGATGGGGGGGCGTTCCTGGAAGGCGGCAGCTTCGGCACCTGGCACGGCGGCGCGAGGCTTTCCGCCGCCGGTGAACGGGGTGACGTCCAGGCCAGCGTCTCAAGGCTGCAGAGCGGCGGCACGAAAACCGCGGCCAGCGGCAGTGAGAAAGATGGCCTGAAGAACACCACGGCCACGCTGCGTGGCAACTGGCAGCCCAACGAGACCTTCGCGCTGGGCGCGTTCGCGCGCTACACGGACGCGCAGGTGGAGTTTGACGACTTCGATTTCACTACCGGGCTGCCCGCCGATGCCGACCGCCACACCGACGACCAGCTACTGCTGCTGGGCGCCAGCGCCCGCGTATCGCTGCTGGACGCGCGTTGGACCCACGATGTACGCCTCACCCTGTTGGATTCCGAGCACGCGCTCACCAACGACGGTGCGGACGCAGGGCGCAACGGAGCGGAGAAGCGGGGCGTGTACTACCAATCCACGTGGAAGCCTTACGACGCGCATCAGCTAGTGGTGGCCATCGACCACGAAGAAGCCAAGTTCCGCCAGCGCGGCGAAGCGTCTTTTTTCGGCGACCCGAACCAGGATCAGAAGCTGCACGCCACCGGATATGTCGCGGAATATCTCGGCCGACCCGCCGAGCCGCTCATGGTCTCCGCCAGCGTGCGTTTTGATGACAACAGCGACTTCGGCGACGCCACTACCTTCCGCTTCACCGCCGCGTACGCCACTCGCCAAACCGGCACGCGGTTGCGCGCCAGCTTCGGCACCGGGCAGAAGTCGCCCACGTTCATCGACCGCTTCGGTTTCTTTGCCGATCAGTTCCTCGGCAACCCGGATCTCAAGCCGGAGCGCTCTCGCGGCTTCGAGATTGCCGTGGACCAGGCGCTTGCGGACGGCCGCATCTCGGCCGGGATCGGATACTTCAACGAGCGGCTCAAAGACGAGATAAACGGATTCGCTTTCGACTTCGGCAGCTTTGCTTTCACGGCGGTAAACATGGAAGGTCGGAGCAAACGTCAGGGCGTGGAGGCGCAGGTCAACGCACTCGTGGACGAGCACCTGAATATCCGAGCCAGCTATACCTATACCGACTCCACGCAGCCCAACGCTGCAGGAGAGCGCGTTCGCGAAATCAGACGCCCCCGACACATGGCCGCGCTGAACGTGAACGTCTCCTCCCTGCAGGGTCGTGCAAACATGAATGTGAACATTTCACACACAAGCCGACAAACGGATGAGTATTTCCCGCCACCACTATTTTCCGGAGAAACGGTAGAGCTGCCTACCTACACGCTGGTAGACGTTGCCGCGAGCTATCAGCTCAACTCGAGCACCAGCCTTTACGCCCGGGTAGAGAATCTCACTAACGAGAACTACAGCGACGTCTTCGGCTTCGCCGCCCCGGGACGGGGCGCCTATCTGGGTGTGCGCCTGACCCTGTAGAACCTCATCGGGTCGCGGCTGCAGCTACCGGTGGAGCCGCGCATCCGCGCTCACGATATGGCTAGGTCATCGATGCCTGACAGATGCTCTCGATAGAGGCATCCAGGGCAGCACTGAACTCGTCGTCGCTCTGCTGGGCCGCCAGCCCCTCGGTCAGCGCCCGAGAAAAGCTCGCCACCATCTTGTTGTTGCGACTGAGCCTTGCATTGGATTCCTCGCGGGAATAGCCGCCGGAAAGCGCCACCACGCGTACGATGTTGGCGTGCTCAATGCACTCCGCGTAGAAGTTGTCCTGCTCGGGCAGAGTCAGCTTGAAAATGACCCGCTCGTCCGCGGTAAGCGCATTAAGGTGATCGATGAGCGCCGCCTTCAGCAGATCTTCCGCGGCGGCTTTGTCTGGACAATTGATGTCGACCTCCGGCTCGATGATGGGCACCAGGCCTGCTGCCACGATCCGCTTGCCGATCTCGAACTGCTGAGCCACTACCGCCTGCACGCCGCTGGCGCTGGCCCGCTTGATCACCGAGCGCATCTTGGTGCCGAAAATGCCTTTCTGCTTGCCCCGGGCCAGCAGTTCATCCAACTCCGGCATCGGCTTCATCACCTGCACGCCGTCTTCCTCATCCGCCAGGCCTTTGTCTACCTTGAGGATCGGCGCCACGTTTTTAACGTTCCACAGGTAGTCGGGCGTCGGCCGGCCATCCACGTCGCGATCCATAGTGTTCTCGAACAGGATTGCCGCGAGAATCCTATCGCCACCAAAGCTTGGGCTGGTCATGATGCGCGTGCGCATCTGGTGAACCACGTTGAACATTTCCTCGTCGTTCGACCACGCATCGGAGCCGATGCCGTACAAGCCCAGGGCTTTGGGCGTGCTGCCGCCGCTTTGATCCAGCGCCGCAATGAAGCCATTGGCAGTTGCCATCTTATTCAGCTGATCGTCAAAATCGCTCACGAAAACTCCTGTCGTCTCGCCTGAAGCCAAGTGTGCCGCGACCTCAAGCCACAGCTAAGAAAACCCTGCGCCAACGATACCTCAGTGCCCCGTTCAAATGGACCCCCGGATCTCTCAATCTGCGAAGGAGACCACGAAAATCAGCCAGGCCAACAGCGGTACCGCAGCCAGCACGCCCAGCGTGTATTTGAGTTGAGCCGGAAAGATGCGGCCCTTGTCCAACGCCTGAGAGGCGGCGGCGAGGAACAGAGCACCCCAGGTGGAGTAGGGGGAGATGTCGGTTACCGCCGCCGAGATGGCCATGGCGGTCAACAGACCTGTGCTAGGTAGCTCGCCCGACAGGACAAATGGCGCTGACAGCGGTATGAGCACCCCAATGGTCCCGGCCGTGGATGCTACTCCGGTAACCACGGCCACCACGTAGCACAACACCAGCCCCACAAATAAGGGCGGCCCGAGCTGTCCCGTCTGGGAGGCCAGCCAGGCGCTACCGCGGCTCGGCGAAAGGCCGCAGCCGCGGAGCATTCAACCGATGAGGGCTACCAACGAACTCCCGCCTCAACACCGTAATAATCGGGCGGGCCATAGTTCGCAAACGTCCAAAGCCCGGCAACCACCTGGGTAGCCACCCGATAGCGCTCATCAGTGATATTGCGACCGATGGCACGGACATAGTACTTGCCATCATTGGTAGATACGGTTACCGACGCATTCAGCAAAGTCCTGGAATCCAGAAACGTATTGAAAGCATCAGAGGCGATGGACTGAGTGTATAGGTTCTCATCCGTGTAATTCACATTGGCGTTCAACGTCAAAAGCAGGCTATCGCCCAAGGGCATTTCATAGCTTGCATCCAGCGTCCACTGCCACTCAGGCGCCCGCTCACAGGGTGCGGAGGTCAGGTCGTAGCCCGCGCCGGGCGTCTCAAACTCCTTCACGCTACAGTCCTGATACCCCATTACCGCGCGGATGGTCAGCCCATCCGCAAGAATCGCGGTGAGTTCAGCCTCGATCCCCCAGACGTCTTGCTTCGCAGCATTGAAAAATTGAGTGATCTGCTGCTCCGCACCGTTGACGATCAATGGGATATTAATCTGGCGCTGCAGGTCGTCATACTTCACGTAAAACACCGCGGCATTCATGCGAACGCGATCATCCGCAAACTGCGACTTCAGTCCCAGCTCGAAAGAATCTGCCGTCTCCGGCCTTGTGGGAGAGGTGGCCGTCTGAAAAGCATCAAGATCATTACCAAAGGCCAGGAAGTTCCCGATCTGGTCGTTATAGCCACCGCTCTTGAAGCCGCGTGAATAGGTGAAGTACGTATATACATCCTGGGTGGCCTGGTAGCCCAGGCTGATGCGCCAGGTAGGCTCACTGACGGAATCGTCGTTTTCCACCACGCCGAAGGGGAATTTGTGCACGCTGGCATCTAGCGGATCGTCAAGGTCCGCCGCCGTGAAGCTTGGATCCGACGCCCCCGACAACTCCTGCACCCAAACCTGCTGGCGGGCAAGGAAGGTTTTGTCTTCCCAGGTCATGCGGATACCACCCGTGAGGGTCAACTGTTCACTGATGTCGAGCGTACCCTCTGCGAACATGGCATAGCTGTCCGACTCCTGGGCGCTGCAAAGTATGAAGGAGTTTTCATTCCAGGTGCCATAGTCGGCACCGAAAAGGCTAGTGGCTGCAGTTGGCAGGCCCGCGATGTCTAGGAATCCCAGTGTCTGAGCCACACAGAAGTCCACCTCCTCATGCTGATAGAACGCACCGCCCACGAAATTGAATGGTCCGTCGAAATCCGATGCGATACGCAATTCCTGCTGAAACGTGTCTCGATCATCCGAACGGTTGATATCGAAAGGCGACAGGATCTCACCATCCGGGTGCCTGGTTCCTGAATTGCCGGTCTCTGAGCCTGAGAGTCTAGATTCCTGTGTGCGGTAACCGGTTACCGAGGTTAGGGTGCCAAGCTCCGTGTCCCACGACATATTGAGATACACGCCGTCCACATCGACGTCGAGCCCCGGCAGGCCAATCAGCAGATCGCTACGGTTTGTGGTACCGCCAACTTCGAGCGGATCCCCAGACGTAGCCCCCAATCCGAATGCGTCGAAAGCGAATCCCTGTCCAACCGGCGTTTCATTCACCGTGGCCTCAAAATCGGTATTGTCGCGCACCAACTCATACTGCAGGAGCGCACTAAAAGCATCGGTGGGTTCCCACAGCACCTTGAGGCGCCCGTGGCCAATGTCTATCCCGCCGGTGTCTTCTCCACCACCCGCGCCACTCAAACCCGCAAACTTGGATCCCATAAAATCGGGGATATTATAAGCCGCACCGTTCTTGACGTAGCCGTCTGATTTTTCATAGGCGCCCACTATGCGAACGGCCAGCTCATTCTCGATCAACGGAATGTCCACTGCTGCTTTGATCCCAGTAGAACCGAAGCTGCCGTGCGAGGCCTCAATCGCGCCACCCGCCTGCTGCAGGTCAGGACGCTTAGTTCTGAGGGATAAGGCACCTCCCGTGGTGTTCTTGCCAAACAAAGTGCCTTGTGGTCCTCGAAGTACTTCAACCTGCTCTAGGTCGAATGTGTCAAGCAGCTGCGTCTGCACGCTGGTCAACACAAAATCATCTATGACAACCGATACGGGCGGCTCAAAATACACGATTATGTTGTTCTGCCCGACTCCGCGCATGGCGAAGGAAGCCGCATTGGCAAAACTGGTCACGCGAGCCGAGGAGAAGTTCGGCGTAAAGATAGAAAGATCACCAACGTCACGCGGGCTGGAAGCCTCGATCAGTGCAGAATCGATCACGGAGACGGAGATCGGCGTTGACTGCAGATTGGTTTCCCGCCGGGTCGCGGTAACCATTACCTCCTCGATTGCACCGGAGCTGCTCGCGCTAGGCTCTGCAGATACCGGAATGGCAGGCACCAGTGCGCCAAGTGCGGGCAGCATTAGGATACTCAGCCACCTATATCCGTTTATTTTCATGACCTCTCCTCTAGAGAAACAAGTTAAACGCGAACAGCGTTTTTGACGCCACAGGCCCTTAATAAGTTATAAGTTTTCGTGAATCAGACCCGTGAGCTGGCGATATTTTCTAATACCTCGCATCAAACAGTCAACGACGGGCTGTTCCCCAAATTGACCAAGGCCGTTCGCCCGCAGCATCGCGCAGCGGCACTAGCTGCAACGGGAAGATCAGGCTGATCAATTGCCCAACGCAACATCGACAAGCGTGCTACCCGCTAAACGCAGACGCCACGCTACAGGCCGCTTAGGGTGTAGGAGGCTGCGCGAACACGCACCGCTGTGGCTGCCTATGTCCCGTTGGCAATCGCAGTGGGCTCAGGTCTTCCCTGGCGCCTGCAGCGTACCACCTTGAGTTTTCTTAACGAATTCAGTGGCATCCTGGAGGATGCAATAGCCGGCAGGCACTACCAGCAACGTGACAAACGTGGCAAACAGCACGCCAAAACCCACCGACGTGGCCATGGGGATGAGCACACCAGCTTGGACGCTGCGGTTGAGCAGCAGGGGTGACAAGCCGGCAAACGTTGTCAGAGATGTCAGCATGATCGGCCGGCAGCGCGACAAGGCCGCCTCGATTACCGCATCTTTCACGCTCAGGCCGTCCGCGCGGCGGGCGTTCACCCCATGAACAAGAACCAGGCTGGAGTTGACCACCACGCCGGAAGCCGCGACAAACCCCATGACCGACATGATGGCCATGCTGCCCAGCAGACCAAATGTTTTCATGATGATGTGACCCCAGATAGCGCCCACGAACGCAAATGGAATCACCGACATGATGATCAGAGGCTGACCGTAGGAGCGCAGCGGTATCGCCAGCAGCGCGTAGATTACGAATAAAGCCACGACGAACAGCGGGATGATCGCCGCGAGGGTCTCCCCCTGCTCCCGCTGGGACCCTTCCAGCCCGTAGCTGACCAGCGGGTGATCGCGCATGATCTCCTGCATCGGGCCGGCGTTGAGCTTGGCCAGCACCTCGTTGGCCGTGATCACAGCGCGGTCTACGTCGGCCACCACGTTTACCACACGACGCCCATCCACCCGCTTGATGGTGGAGAAGCCACGCCCAAGGTCGGCGTGGGCCACGGTAGCAAAAGGAACCTCGGAACCGTCCCAAGCCCGGATGCGCATGCCGTCTAGGGCATCCAGCGTACGCCGCTCGGACTCCGTGTAGCGCAGCATCACCCGGACATCGTCGCGGCCGCGCTGAATGCGCTGGATCTCCTCGCCATAGAACGCCTGGCGCACCTGCCGGCCCAGATCACCCAGCGAGAGGCCAAGTGCTTCACCGGCGGGCAAGATGTCCAGCTGCAGCTCCCGCTTGCCGCTGCGAAAGGAGTCGGAAATGTCGATCACGCCGGGATATTCCGCCAGCCTGGCACGAATCTTGGTCGCCACGACACGCAGTTCATCGAGCTGCGAGCCTTCCAGCTGGATATCAATCTCGGCTCCCACCCCGAAGTTGGACGCATCGAATGAAAGCTCCACCGCGTCGGGTACCTGGCCCACGGCCTCGCGCCAGCGGCGCGTAATCTCCAGGGTTCCGGCCTCACGCTCCTCGCCAGGCGTGAGCTGCATGGTGACCTCCGCCAGGTGCCCGCCTGACCCGCTGCCGCCCCCCACGAAGATTGGACCCGTCGCCGCACCACTAACCGGGTGACCGCCCACGGCTGCCAGCACATGCGTCACCGGGGGCGCATCGGAGGCTTCCGCCGCCAGCTCCGCGCGCAGCACTTCGGCGGATTCCGCAATGGTTCGAGCCACCGACTCGGTCACTCGCGCCGGGGTGCCCAGCGGCATGGTGAGCTTTGCCGTTACCCGGTCCGCGGGAATGGAGGGGAAGAACGAAAACGGCATATGGCCACCCGCGATGGCACCTACCGTGGCGATGAACACGGCCAATGCCGCCGCGGCGGTAACGTAACGGGCTCCGATGGCGCGCGCCACCAGCGCACGAAAGCGCGTTTGAATCAGGCGCTCCAGGCCATCGGAGAAGTGTTGCTGCCAACCTACCACCCGCTGCGCGAACCGGTCGAAACCACCCACCAGATGCCAGGCATAAAGTGCCGCCACCACAAGCACCGCCAGCGCAACAAAACTGCGAACGCTCCAGGAAATCTCCATCAGCAGGATGGCCAGCAGCGGCGTGAGCATGAGCGCCACCTCGCCCGCTGCCGTTTTCACCCGCTGATGACCAAGATGGGCAGGCAACACCCACTGGGATTCGATCAGAGAGAAAGCCAAACAGCACAGTACTACCGTGGCAATCACGGTCTGAATCTGACCAATGCTGCCGGGGCCCAGGATCACAGGCACAAATGCAGTAGCGGTAGTGAGGACACCAAATATGACCGGCACCGACACCTGACGCGTGCCGTTTACCGCGGCAGTGAGTAACTCACGCGGCCCAGGATCCACCCCCGACCGATACTGCATCGCGTACACGCGCTCCCCCACCACCACCGCATCATCCACCATGATGCCCAGCACCAGGATGAATCCGAAGGTGGAGATGCCGTCAATGGACAAATTCAGCAGGTTGGCGAGGAACAGAGCACCCAGGAAGGCGACCGGAACACCCACGCTGACCCAGAAAGACAGGCGCGGCCGCAGAAAGATGGCCAGCAGCAACAGCACCAGCAGGAACCCCTGGCGCGCGCTATCGAGCAGGGTATCCAGGCGGTCGCGCATGAAGCGGGAGTTATCGCTCCACACCGTAAGCTCCACCCCTTCGGGCAGGCGATCCGCGGCCTGGGCCAGGTAGGCCTTTACCGCATCGCTGATGTCCAGGAGATTTTCGTCTCCCACACGCGACACGCTCACGAGTGCAGCAGGGCGATTATCGAACCACAGCGCCTGGTCGGTATCTTCGAAGCCGTCCACCACCACCGCCACGTCGCGCAGGTACACGCGCGTACCGTCGGCCCGAGTCAGCACCACCAGCTCTTCGAATTCCGGACCCCAGTAGGCCTGGCCCTTGGTGCGCAGCAGAATCTCTCCTCCTTCCGTCTTTATGCTGCCGCCTGGCAAGTCCAGAGACGCGCGTCGCACCGCGTCCGCCACTTGAGAGAAGGTTAGACCGTAGCGTCGCAGCGACGCTTCGGAGATTTCGATGGACACCTCGTAGGGGCGCGTGCTGGCGAGGTCTACCTGCGTGACCCCAGGCAGCGCGATGATCTCGTCGCGCACCCGCTGGCCCACCTCTTTAAGCTCACGCTCGTCTGCTGGGCCCGTCACCGCAATGTCGAGCACCGGGCGCTTGGGCAGCACCAGAGTAATTACGGGCTTTTCTGTTTCTTCGGGAAACGTATCGATGGCGTCGACACGGTTCTTCACATCACCCAGTGCGCGATCGGCATTGGCATTTTCCAGCAGCTCCACAGTGACCTGGCATACGCCTTCGTTGGCGTTGGAAACGATCTTCTCAACGCCTTCAACCCCCTCCAGCGCTTCTTCGATGCGGATGCACACCCCTTCTTCCACTTCTTCAGGTGCGGCGCCCAAATACAACACCGATACCGTGACCACATTGAGGTCGATATCGGGAAACGATTTCTGAGGCATAAAAGGCAGCGTGGCGATGCCCGCCACCACCATCACGCCCAGCAGCAGGTTGGCGGCTACCGGATTCTGCGCGAACCAGGCAATGGGGCCGTCTTTCACGAGCCTGGCTCGCCAGCGGGGCTACCGGCCAGGGCCTGAGGTGCCTCTTCGATCACCCGCACGGCCATTCCTTCCGCGGTGCTCTGCAGCGCCGATATGCACACCAGCTCCCCGGCCGCGAGACCGCGACTGACATAAATCTCGCCGTTCGCGCTGCGTAGCACCTCCACATCACGAAATCGCAGACGGCTCTGGTCATCTACCACCAGCACCCGCGACTGCCCTCGCAGCGCCGCGCGCGGCAGTACGACAAGGTTGCTCAGGGTGGCCCCTTCGATTTCGGCGTCGACAAACAAGCCCACGGACAGAGGCGGCCGGTCATTGTCTACCGCATAGGGTTCCGGTACCTGAGCCACCACGTTCACCATGCGCGTGGTGGGGTCGAGCTCTCCTTCGGTGCGCACTACATGGCCGTGCCACTCGTGCTCCTTGCCCGCAAAACGCGTGCGAAGAACGACAGGCACGGGCTCGATATTCTCGCTGCCGACGTGGGCGAGAGGCAGCTCCAGATACGCCAGCTCTTCGTCGTGTATGGGCAAGCGCACCTCTGCGTAATCCACCGCATAGATGGTTCCGATGCTGGCGCCGCGTTTGACAAATTGTCCGACGTCTACCCGCTCAGAGCGAACGCGGCCGTCGTAGGGGGCGACTACTTGAGTGCGTGCAAGATCCCGTTCGGCTCGCGACAGGCGGGCGGTGGCTTCGCGCAGGGTGGCTTGCGCAATGCGCACGCGGTTCAACGCGTCATCACGCTGCGAGTCGCTGGCCGCGCCGCGGGTGAGCAGATCTTCCTGTCGCTGGTGCGTTTTTCGCGCATTGGAAAGATCGCTGCGGGCCCGAGCGAGCCCGGCGCGGGCCTGCTCCAGAGCGACCTCATAGTCCAGCGGCTCGATGGTCAGCAGCACGTCGCCCTTTGAGAAGAAGCCGCCGGATACCAGGGCATTCGACACCTGCTCCACACGGCCGTCCACCTCGGGCACCAGGTCACTCTCGGTGCGCGGGACCACGCTACCGTGGGTCCACACGCGCAGTTGAATGCTTCTGGGCACCACCTCCGCCACTCGTACCAGCGGCGCCACGGCACGTGACGGCCTCGGCTCCACGTCGGGGCCCGTAACGATCAGCAATGCCGCGACGACGAATCCCACCCCAATCACAACCAGCGGCAACAGACGCTTATTCATGGCCCGCCTCCTGAGTCAAGCCGGCCAGCACAAAGCGGATCAAGTGCTCCGGGCCGCTGGCGCGCACCGCCTGCTCGATACCAGCCTCCGCACCATAGACGTTCAACGGTACGTCAAAGTTGTTGAGCTGAATCACGCATCCCACCATGAAATGAAAGCGCCAGTGCAGGGTTGCCTGGTCGAGGTGGGGCAGGGCGCTACCGAGCGCGGCGATGAAACGTCGGGCCGTCTCTGCGAAGGTGCGCTCCAGCAGAGGAATCGACACGTCCCTGGGTTCCGCGAAAATGCGTGCCGCCAGGCGCGGCATGGGGCCGCCGGAAGCGAGTTCGCGCTCTGGTTCCACAAACGCGCGCACCACGGCTTCGCAATCGAGGGGCTCACCGCCGGCTTGCAGTTGGTCCAGGCGTCGCAGCCGTTCTGCGTTGATGGGAGCTACGGCACGATGGAAAACCGCCTCCAGCAGCTGGGTTTTTGAGCCGAAGTGGTAGTGGGCCGCCGCCAGGTTTACCCCGGCCGCATCCGCTATCGCCCGCACCGAGGTGCCGGAGTATCCGTGCTCTCCAAACAGCCGCTCGCAGGTATCCAGAATGCGTTCGCGCGTCTGCAGGGAGTCCGCACGCGGTGTTCGCGCAGGTTCGCCCATCTAACCCCAACCACTTAAAACGGTCGTTTGAAGTTATCAGAAGCCGCGCGGATTTGCCAACTACCCCGGGAGTCAGCTCGCTTAGCGGCCCGTCTGCAGGGAGCGAAACACCTGACGGATCATCGTTTCGCCGTTGATGAAGCCGCCGTCCCAACGCTCACTGAGGTCCGAAAGGTCAATCTCGGCAACTACTTCGTCCTCGCTGCGCCCAGCCATGAGCAACACGACCACCCGACCCCGCACGGCCTCAAGCATGTCGATGCTCTCCTTGAGACCGGCTTTGTCGGTGAGCGCCCCGTGCCCCGGGATGATCCGTGTGGCGTCATCGGCCCGCTCGTACGCGGCCTTCTGGGCATCTATATATCCGGTGATGGTGCCGCCCGAAGCAAGGTCGATAAACGGGTAACCGTTGCTGAAGAACACATCCCCCATATGCATGACCCTGGCTTCTTCAAAGTGCACGATCACATCACCGTCGGTGTGCGCTCGCTCCACGTGAAAGGCATGCACCGCATGGCCGTTGAGGTGCAAAGTAGCCGACTGTGAGAACGTCAAGTGCGGCAGCGCATCGACTGGCGCAGGTGGCACCGATCGCTCCGCATTCGACGACCCGCTGCGCAGACGTGCATGCACGTTATCGTGCGCAACCAGCACCGCGCCGGCCTGGGCGAACGCCGCATTGCCTCCCGTGTGGTCGCCATGCCAGTGGGTATTGAGGAGAAACCTCACCGGTTGGTCGGTGAGCTTGGCCACCGCCGCCTGAATCTTGCCGGCCAGCGGCGCAAACTGGTCATCGATAAGAAAGGCGCCGTCCGGCCCCACCGACAAACCCAGATTGCCACCCGCTCCCTCCAGCATGTACAGGCCACCACCCAGGTCCGTGCTGGTGATCTCTACGCCGCTGAAATCCTGTGCCGACGCGGACCCGATCACGCCGAGCAGCATTGCCGCAATGAACTTACGCATGTCTCCCTCCCAAAAAGCCACCACGCCTATTGTATACTCGCGCACCCCACGCGCCCGTAGCTCAGCTGGATAGAGTACTGGCCTCCGAAGCCAGGGGTCGCGCGTTCGAATCGCGCCGGGCGCGCCATCTGCAAAAAGGTCCGCACCGCCCAGAAGGCCTCATCAGGCGCCGGCATCGATTCGAACTTTACCGCCAGGATCCATGTGTTTCGCTCAAGCAACGCTTTGCATAGACGGTGTCCGCCATCCATCAGGCTGGCGTCGGCGTTGCGGATGATCGGCCAATGCAGAGATAGGCAGCGCCAATCCTGCGCCTGTTCGACTAGTTGATCAAACAGGCAGCTTAAGGGTCACAAAGCCGACGTCTCGGCAGACCCGCCCCAACGCCTTTTATTGCCTTCCAACTCGATGCGTTTAGCGACTTCGTCGGCCATCTAATTTTCTGCTAACCGCGCAGGCGCGTGGCTGGCGACAACCACAACGGTGGATTCAACAGCGCGCGCGAACTGATCGGGATCCGGCACCCCGTCCCTGTCCAGGGTCACCTGATGATAGGCAGCATCCTGAGGGTAGTGCGCCAACAACCGCATAAGGTAGTCGCCAACCAGATCTGGCTCGGTGACGATGCGGCAGCGATACGGCGCCTCCAGCCCCCGAATTCTCAAAGTGACATCCGGGTTGGCGGCCACGTTCCGCCACCATTGGGTTTCGCGCGCTGTAGAGCTACATATACCCTCAGCGTCGGCAAGATAGCGCACAGGCAAGGTCCGCGCCCTGCCACTCTTCCTGCCCCGCACCCGAACCAACATGATGCTTTTGCTCAGCAGGCCATGAAGCGGGGAACAGAGCAGCGCACGCACCACCAGATTGATGAGCGGAAAAAGGAACTCGGGAATACGCATGGCCACGGCTAAATCGAATTCGTAACGTCAGGCGCCGCGGGACGCGTTGGTAGCAGGTTCATTCATTTATCGGCGCTCACTTATCGGCGCTGGTCAGGATACCGCACATAGGACAGCATATAGCCCGAACACCCGCAACAGTGCAACGTGGCTTGCCATCGCCGACAGCATATCCACAAGCGCGCGAAAGTCATCCGAAAACAGGTACGTGTCGGCCAGATTCTACCGAATGAGCGGCTTGGTCCATTTGTTGAAAATCTTGGTCTGCCTGGACAGATAGACGACCGCATTTGGCCGGGGTATCGTCGCGCCCACCGCCAGAACGTCATGACCTCCATGGACACCCAGACCGTCGTCGACCAACAGCAGATTCGCGAGCTGCAGAACTTCTACTCCTACTCCATCGACTCCGGCGAGTACGACAATCTGGATCGGGTTTTCATGCCCGACGCGGTGGCTGATTTCGGTCCGGCAGGTCCAACCCAGGGGCTTACAGGTATCAAGCAGACGATTCAGGACGCGCTACACGCACTTACCGTGGCCCAACATGTTAACGGCAACCATTGGTCGAAAGTGCAGGGCGACACCGCTGTCGGCGGCTGCTACTTTCGTGTGCACATGGTTCGCGAGCACACACCCGGAGGCGACCATTTTGAGATGGGCGGGCGCTACGAAGACGACCTGGTAAAAACACAGCACGGATGGCGCTTCGCAAGGCGCCGTGTAACCGTGCTGTGGTCTACGGGCAACCCGGACGTGCGCTTCGGCCAATGAATGACAGCCGCGCCGAGTAAGCCCGGCGCGGACTTCTGGCGGAAGTGGCCACCCATGCGCCCTAGAACCGCCGGGCCGCGAAAATCAGGGAAGGTTCGTCAACAAGATTGAACATCTACCGCACAACAAAGTAACATTCTTTGCATCGACCTACCGTTGATAAGAGGGCCCAGCCTGGTGTTCAGGCTACGAAAGAAGAACAAGCCAAGCCGATCGACCCGGATTCCCTCTCTCACCCACCTATTTCACGGCATCGAGATCATTCCCGGACCGCGGCCCTGCGAGGCGGTGCAGAAACTGGCCAACCGCCGCATGCTGTCTGAGGAAGCGCCCCCGCTACCGCTGAATTCATGCAGCCGCGCCGATCTTTGCACCTGCAAGTACACGCATTTCGCGGATCGCCGCACCGACTCCCGACGTGAATCCGACATCGGCCTGCCGTCACGCACCTACCTCCAGGAAGAGAAACGCGCTGGCAGCGGGCGCAGAATTACGGACGACTGAACCGCTGGCTCATGTCCGCATGGCGGCCAGCCGATCGATCTCGCGCCAGAAACCGCTTACCGTCTCCTCAATGATGGCCGATACCGGCTTTATCTCGTGCACCAGCGCCGCACTCTGCCCGGCCGTGCCAGTGGTGTTCTCAACGTCACCTCCAATGTAGAGGGCGTCGATGGCATTCGAAAGCCGCGGTGGATTGTCGGGATTCTCCTGGACCTCCAGCGCAGCCGGAGTTTTTAAGGTGCGGTATTTGGCCCGGGGCGGCCGCGGCAGCAGGATGGTTCCGTCCACACCCGCCTCCACGATGGCGTTCTTGTAGTTCGGGTGCACGGGGCTTTCCTTGGAGGCCACGAAACGGGTACCCATGGCCACCCCGTCCGCCCCCAACGCCATGGCCGCCGCCATGCCGCGGCCGTCTGCGATGCCACCCGCCGCCACAATGGGTAGCGACACGCGCTCCCGCACCGCCTGAAGCAGCACGAAGCTGTTGACCTCCTCCGCATTGCGAATGCCCGCGCTCTCGGCCCCCTCCACAATGAGTCCATCCACGCCGGCATCTTCGGCTTTGAGTGCCGCATCCAGGGTAGGCACGGCGTGATAGACCACCACGCCAGCTTCCTTGAGCTGATCTACATGCCGCCGCGGGTTGCCTGCCGAGGTGGTCACGAACCGCACCTGGTGCTCGATGAGCCAGTCGATGATGGCTCGCTCCATCTCCTCATTTTGGCGCAGGAACATGATGGCCAGGTTTACGCCGAACGGCTTGTCGGTGACCTCCCTGATGGCTTCGAACTCCCGACTGGTCACCTCGAGATCCACGCTGGAGGTTTCCATCACGCCGATGCCGCCAGCGGCGGACACTGCCGCCGTGAGCTGCGCGCGTGCAATCCATGTCATCGGCGCCTGAATGATGGGATAACGGGCGCCCGTGTGCGCCACCACCGGGTTATCGGCAAACATCTGCCCCATGGGAATTCCTAATTGAACACGCTGGCCCAAGGTTGGACGCGGCAGGTGCCAAATACAACCAAGCGGCTTTAGCCAGACGCAGACACACCGCCGCGGTTGCCAGTTGCCCGTCGGTGTGCAAGCTTGCTTCCAGACACGGAGCAAGGATACGAACAATGACGTCCCCAAAAGCCATAGTCCGGCACATCGTGCTGGTGAAATTTCGATCAGACGCGCCCGACGCCCTTCGCCAGGAGCTCATCGAGCGATCCCAATGGAGCAGGAAAGCCGACTACGTTTCAAACTACGTGTGCGGCCACGGCGTGCAGCCGAATCCGTACCCCGCACAGCCAGACGAATGGGACTGGGGCATGTCGCTGGACATGGCCAGAGAAGACGTGGAGCGCTATCGCGACGACCCAACTCATGGCGCCATCCCCCAGGAGGTCATCGCAGCAGCGGAGAAGTTCGCCATTCTGGATTTCGTCATTGAGTAGCCGCGCCGCCAACCGGGCAACCGTAAGCCCATGATCGCCCACCCCTTCGTGGCATGGTCGCCATGAAGATCGGCAGCTATTGCGAGGAGTACCCTGCAGCTGTCCACGGTGGCCAGGGGTCATTCTGCAAGGACCTGGCGGGAGAACCCACGGCCCGCGGCGCGCCGGCCTTCCCGCGGGTGACGCACCCAGCTAGATCACGGCGGAGGCACCACCGTCGATGTTCACCGCCGTACCGGTAATGAAACCAGCGTGCCTGGAAGCCAGAAACGCCACCAGCGCACCCACCTCTTCCGGCTCCCCCAAACGGCCCACCGGCAACCTCTGACCGGCCCGACGCTCGAACTCCTCCAGCGATCCTTCGGCTCCCGAATTGCGCCAGTAACGCTCGGTCTGAGCGCTCTTGATGCTGTTCAGGCAAACGGTGTTCACCAGTATGTTGTCGCCGGCCAGGTCTTTCGACATGGCTTTAGTCAGCGCAATGCCGGCCGCTCTGCTTACCGACGTAGGAAGCGAGCCCGCCCCGGGGGCTTTGCCGCCTGGGTGCGTAATGTTGATGATGCGCCCACCACCTATCTGACGCATGTGCGGAATCACCCCCCGCGAGCAGCGCACGGCCGCGCTGAACTTCAACGAGAGGTCGTCGTCCCAATCCGCATCGCTGAGCTCCTCGAAAGGCTTGGCAAAGGAACGGCCCGCATTGTTCACCAGAATATCGATCCGGCCGAACCGCTCGGCGGTGGCAGCCACCAGGCGCTCGATCTGCCCGGCATCACTGACGTCTGCCGCTACGGCAAGCACCTCGGCCCCGGAGGCCTCACGCACTTCCGCCGCTGCGGCTTCCAGCACACCCTCACGCCGCGCGCAAATTGCTACCTTGGCACCTTCCGCGGCAAGGCACAGGGCAATGCCCTTGCCCACGCCTTCGCTGCCCCCGGTAATGAGCGCGACCTTGTCGGCCAATCCCAGGTTCATCGCGCAACCCTGGGTCTAGTCCAGGTATCCCGGATCGCGCCCATCGGGGAAGGGGCTGTCCATGGTCATGATGACACTGTCGCCCGGCTTCATGTTGTGATGCGCGCGCCGCCACGTGGCGAACGTGGCCAGGATGTGCACCGGATCACCGTGAATTTCCGTGAACCCACCGTTTACCGCCCGCGTATCAAAATACGCCGCGTTCACGTCGTCGGCCCACAACTCACATGCGTTCTCGAAACCCATCTCCAGCATCTTGGCACGGGCAGCAGCAAAATCGTTCACAAGACAGCCCACATGGTGGAACCCTTCCTGACCCGCTTCGTACATGTCACGGTAGATGGAAGGGGTATCGTCGTGCTGTTGGATGAACTGAATCTGGTTGTCTCCCAGGTACCCGAAGCCGTATGACACATCGGCTTCCTGCTTGGTGCCGCGATATTGAAATTTATCGGTAACGTGATGCGGCACGTGAACGAAAGGACCCGCTCCGTAGAGCTCATGCCACTTGTGTGCGGCTTCTACGATGTCGTTGACGAAGTAGGCGTGTTGAAAGATTGGAAACATGGCCGTCACAGCGGTCCTCCCCACAGATTGATGACTGCTTGAGTGTTCCACGGAGCGGGGCACTGAGTCAAAATCAGCTCACCGCCCCCAGGAGAGAAGCGAATGGCCGAACAGGAGATGCCCCTCGAAGCGGAGCCGTTGGCAAACCGCCTGCCGCGCATCGCAGACTGGCTGCCCGAATCCTGGCTGCCGTTCTGGACTTACCTGGCCGAGCAACCGCTGGTGGCCGCCCTGGTGGTGGCCGCGGTAGCGCTGCTTCTGGCGCTGGCCGTGCGTTTCATCCTATTTCACAGCGTGGCACGGCTGACACGCAACAAGAGCACGCTCATGGACAGGCATGTGCTGGAACTGCTGCGAAGGCCCGCATACACCACCATACTTCTCTTCGGTCTCACGCTGGCGGTCAACACCACCCAGCTGGAAGTCGGTACCCAGGTGCTGATCAACCTGCTGCTTACCCTGATCGTGCTCAGCTGGATGCGCGCCTCGCTGCACATCTCGAGCTCGTTGCTGGACACGCTGGCCGCCGGAGGGCGCTTTGCCGTGGTGGAGTCGCGCACCGTGCCGGTCATCGATCTTACGGCGAAGCTGGTCACCATTGTGGTGGGCAGCTACGTGCTCCTCCTCGTCTGGGGGGTAAATCCCGTGGGCTGGCTCGCCTCCGCCGGGATTGTGGGTATCGCCGTGGGATTCGCTGCCAAAGATACCCTGGCCAACTTATTTTCGGGATTCTTCATCGTAGCCGACGCACCCTACAAAATCGGCGACTACATCAATCTGGATACGGGCGAGCGGGGTATGGTCTCCGCCATCGGCCTGCGCAGTACCCGCCTGCTCACCCGCGACGACGTAGAAGTCACCATCCCGAACGGGGTCATCGCTAATGCCAAGATCGTCAACGAGAGTGGGGGTCGGCATCTGAAGATGCGCAATCGCATCCAAGTGGGCGTGGCATACGGGAGCGACGCAGATCGAGTGTGCGAGCTGCTGATCGAAATCGGCGCCGCCCATTCAGAGGTTTGCGCCGACCCGGCCCCGCGCGTGCGCATGCGCGCTTTCGGACCATCCAGCCTCGACTTCGAATTGCTCGTATGGATAGAGCATCCCGAAGACCGCGGCCGCATCGCCCACGAGCTCTACATGGACATCTACAAAGCGCTGGGCGCCGCAGGCATCGAGATTCCGTACAGCAAGCACGACGTTTTCATCAAGGAAATGCCTTCAGGCGGGCCAGCCGATCAAAAGTGACCCGGCAGCTTGTACATTGGACGCGCAACGACAATGATTAGCCCATGGACAAAGTGATATTCGGTAGTGCGGATTGGATCGAGCGCGCCCGCGCTGAGCTCGAAGACCTGGTGGCCACCCACGGCAAGCCGGGCGAGCGCTTCAGCCTGTGCGAGATATTTACTGACACACCCACCAGCGTGGACCCCACCGGTACGCTCGCATGGCACTTCTACATAGATGGGCGCTCCGTGGCGGTAGACGTCGGCGAGATAGATGACGCAGACGTAAAGATAAGCACCGACTACCAGGGGGTACTGCCACAGGCTCGCCTGGTCTACACCCCCGAATACCTAGCCGAACGAGCCGAGCAGCCGCCAGGCGCGCAATTCGATCACGCCGAAGGCGACTTCAGCCTCACTCCGGACTACATCACCGAACTGCACAACCGGCTGGCGGTGATTACGGCTTAGGATCCTCGGACGTATCGGCGGGCCCGGTATCGCCCGCAGGCGCCGCTGCCGGGACGTCGGCCGGCGCAACATCTGCTTGCTGCGCGCCTACCCACGCATTGTCTTCAGGCACGGGGACGTTCGGCCAGTCCGAGATCGGGAAAGGCTGCTCTTCGGTGTTGAACGTGATGTATCGAAATACCTGTTGCGCGTACGCACTCAGGTTTGCACCGAGGCGCAGCAGATTCTCATTGGCGCTGCCGGTAAGGAGCACGATCAGAAACTGCAGCAACGTTACCAGTCCGATGACCGCTTCGGCGATGGACCACGCAATCGCGAAAATCACGATGTACAGCAATCGCACCCACACATCGCGACGGGTCAGTCGTTGCTTCATTTGGTCTTCCATGGCGACTCTCCTTGTGGATCTCGTATGAACTCATCGCTAGCAACAGATCTAGCAAGATTGATACCGACGGCTAACGGTACATAAGCAGCGGCTGTCGCGCGATTCTTCAACGGGGCTTAGCGAAATTTGCCACAACTCGGCGAAATCGGCTCAAGACCAGCCGAGCTCCGCCAGCAAAGCATCTTCCGCCGCAAAATCGAATTCGTAATTTCCACGGCCTTCCGCTTCCCACCAGGCGTAGGCATCCCTGTAGCCGGCCTCAATACCGAAGCGGGGCGACCAATCCAGGTGCTGCAACGCCTTGTCGATGGACATCCAAGCGGATCCCAGCAACGCCTCCCCCCAATGCAGCAACGGTGGGCGCTGCTCGCGCGCGCGCTCCATGGGCACGTGCACTATATCGGGCCGCACGCCGACGGCACGCCCGATGAGCGTAACCACGCCCGCCACGCTGGTAACCTCGGCGCCCGATATGTTGTAGATCTGTCCACGCGCCCGCTCATTGCCCAACAGCGACGCCATGGCGCAGGCGACATCGTTGATGTGCACCAGCTGCAGCATCGGGAAACCATCTCCGGGCACCAGAATGGGGCGCCGCGCATCGAGCCGCGCAAAAAACGCCGGGTCGCGAGTGGGCTGCGGGCTGCGTGGGCCCATGGTATGACCCACCCGCAGGCTGGTGGCCGGGAATCCCTCACGACGCCATTCGTCGAGCAGCAGATCCTCGCAGCGCACCTTGCCTACACCATAGGCTTTGCGAGGGTCGTCGTCATCCGGCGGGTGCCGCCGCGCGTCCTCACCGATGGGCTGCACGAAGCTGCGTTTGTATACGGCCTGCGAACTGGTGAACACGTAATGCTGAACGCGGCCCCGGAACAACGCCACCATAGGCTCCAGGTCCGCGAGCACAAAGGCGGTGTTGTCGAATACCGCATCGAAATCGTCACGCAGTGGTGTCAACGCCGCTTCAAACTCGCCCGCCACGCGGCGATCTGCATGAATGCGGCGCGCCCCCTCGGGCAACGGCGATTCGTGGGAGTTCACCACGGTCACCTCGTGACCGCGGCGTGCCAGCTCGAACACCAGTTCGCGCCCGATGTAACGATTTCCACCCGTAACCAGTACGCGCATCACTATCCGTCCCACCCAAGTCCTTACAGTCTAAACAAAGCTCGATTGGTCCGACACGCAAGCTGCTCCATGCCCCCATCGCCCGCTACAAAGCGCTTGGTTCCCTGATCGTGCAGGTTGATGTGTTAGTGTCGTAGGCCAGCTCTTGGCTTTGGATTCATTGTGTACAAACTGCACGGCGCAAGCTCATCGCCCTTCGTTCGCAAGACCTGGATCTTCATGAAGGAGAAGGGGCTCGAATTCGAGCACCGCCAGCTCGACCCGTTGGACAAGACCGAGCGCTTTCTCGCCATGAACCCGGCCGGGCGAATCCCCATCCTGGAGGAGCCGGACGGCAACTTTATCGCCGACTCGTCCGTGATCTGCGACTACCTGGAACGCGTGCACCCCGACCCAGCGCTGATTCCAGCCGACCACAGGCAGCGGGCCAGGGCATTATGGCTGGAGGAGTATGCCGATACCGCGCTGAACGGGCTGTGCGCGCGCATCTACTGGATGTACATTCTTATCCCAGCGCGCACCGGCAAACCGGTAGATCCCCAGGAAGTCTCGGACTTCAAGACCGAGCAGTTTCCCGGCGTGTTCGACTATCTGGAGTCCGTGGCCCCAGACGGCGGGGCCATCGTGAACGACCAGTTTGGCATAGCCGATATCGCGCTGGCGGCCGCCGTGCGTTTGATGGACCTGGCCGGCGACCCATTGGACGCCACGCGCTGGCCCCGATTTGCCGCTTACTACCGGCGCACCGTTAGCCGTCCGTCCGCACAATCCATCGACAAGATCGACATTGCCACCACCGAGGTGTGGCGCACCACGGGTAACGCGCCCAAAACCGACCCGCCCTAGCCCCGGGCCAATGCCGCCGGCAGGCCGGTCACAGCCGGCCTGCAGCGCCAGATGCAGCCTCGCAGCGCCTCCTCATCAGTGTCCGTAGGCGGACCTTGCGCCAGTCCGTAACCGCTAGCGAGAAGCTCCATGCGCATGCCTGTATGCCATACCTGGTATGTGAATACTTACTTACAATGCTAGTTAAGGGAATCGATCACGCGAATGTCGTCCAATTGCGGAAAGTGGCTGTTGCCATGCTCACCTTTCATCGCGTAGGCGCGTAGTCCGATCACCCAGCGTGCATACCGAACGTTCGTTCGGCCCTTCGATCAATGGCTGCCGGCACTACAGAAAGTGTGGCAGAACCCGCTCGGTAAACAGCCGAAACGACTGGTACGACAATGGCGCGCACAGCAGATAACGGCAATACATGGTGTGTTCAAGTTCCTGCAGCTGATCGACAAGCATCTCCGGCGTACCATGCAGCGCCACCCCGTCCAGATAACGCTCCACGGGGTCTGTGATCTCCTCACGCAACGCATGCCCCGTGTTGGCAGGATTTGCATACGCATTCACGGTCCACGCCGCCCCCCGGCGCGCCACCTCTTCGGCAGCCGATTCGGTCTCGGCTACGGCGATGAAGCGCGCAATGGGAATTTCCCGGTCGTTCCAGCCGTGCCCATGGCTCTCCAGCAAGCCCCGGTACGACTCGTGCTTACGGGCGATGTCGCGCTGATGTGAGTGCGGGTCCATCAGAATGGAATACCCGTGCTCCCCGGCCCAGTTCACCGCCGGCGCAGAGGACGCGGCCAGCCACACGGGTGGATGTGGCGATTGCGTAGGCTTGGGCAGCACCTCGATATCTTCGAAGCGCCAATGCTCGCCTGAATAGGTCAGCCGCTCGTTACGCCATGCAGCAAGCACGATCTCCACCGCCTCGCGAAAGCGCTCAGCGCTTTCGTCCATGGGCACGCCGAAGCCGTCGAACTCGGCAGCGTCAAATCCCCGCCCAGCACCCCAGTTAACGCGCCCGCCGGACAACACGTCCAGCAAAGCCACTTCTTCGGCCAGCCGCAGCGGGTGATACAGCGCCGCCAGCGATACTGCGGTGCCGATGCGCAAACGCTTGGTGCGGGCCGCTGCCTGCACGCCCATCATGTGAACAGAAGGGCAGACGCTATAGTCGGTGAAGTGGTGCTCTGCCAACCACACCGCGTCGTAACCGGTCTGATCCATCACCTCGATGCGCTGCAGGGCGCGCTCGTACACCTGGACCAGCGGTACGCTACGCCGAGGCCAGCTGAAAAACTGCAGCACACCGAACTTCACGCTGCCGCTCCCATCCAGTGCGCTGGCCGACGCTGAAACCTCACTTGCACCCCCCTTTTGCTCGCCATTATTCTGCCATACGGCTAGGGTGCGTAGTTCGAACGCGCACCAAAACCGCCATCTCCACAACAATATTCCGCTTGGACACGCGGCAGACAACAGGAGAACCAAGCCCTATGTACGAGCAGATCCTCTACGACGTGCAGGACCCGGTGGCCATCATCACCATGAACCGGCCGGAATCGCTCAACGCATTAACGCCTCGGATGCAGGCCGAAATACGCCACGCCCTGGCCGAGGCGGAAGCCGACCCGGCGGTGGTCGGCATCGTGCTGACCGGAGCGGGGCGGGGGTTCTGTGCGGGTGCAGACATCGGTGGCCTGGATGCCACCGCCGCAGGCGAGGGTCAAGAACACGAAGACCTCTCGGCACTGGACGCGTCACCCGGGGATCGGACAATGGGAGAGAACTTCCAGGTATCCAACACCTATCTGCTTTCCGTTCAGAAACCCCTCATCGCCGCAATCAATGGGCCCTGCGCGGGATTGGGGTTCTGCTACGCGCTCTTGTGTGACCTGCGCTTTGCTGAGCGCCAAGCCAAGTTCACGACCGCATTTTCGCAACGCGGTCTCATCGCAGAGCACGCCTCGAGCTGGCTGCTACCACGCCTGGTGGGGACCGGCAGAGCCCTGGACCTTCTGTGGAGCGCCCGGATATTCACCGGCGACGAGGCCAAGGAGCTCGGCGTAGTGGAACGCGCGGTAGAAAAGGGCGAGTCCGTTCGGGCAGCAGTGGACTACATCAAGGAGATGGCCGCCGTCGGGGCCCCCACGTCCTTCAAGGTTATCAAAGCGCAGGTGTACCGCCATCTGAACATGGAGCTGGGCGAGGCGATGCAGGAGTCAAATGACTGGATGGCGCACTCGCTGGGCCAGGAAGACTTCAAGGAGGGGGTGCGCTCCTTCATCGAGAAGCGCCCGCCAGAATTCAAACGCGTAGGCGGATAGCACTCACCAACCGCAAACACCGTTCAAGACACTCACCGTTCGGGGGAACACCATGAATCAGATGCTCGATAAGCTCCAGGCCGGCGGCGTGGCCGTAGGCGCGTCCGGAACCCTGGACACCGAGGTGCGCTTCCTCGCCGGAACCGGTTTCGACTTCCTGGTGTTCGACACCCAGCACGCCACCATGGAGATCAAGCAGCTAGCACCGCCCATCGCCAGCATGCGCGGTACTCAAGCCGTACCCATCATCCGCGTGGGTGCCAACTCAGCTGAGCAGATCTGCTACGCGCTTGATCAGGGGGCGAAAGGCGTCATCGCGCCCATGATCGAATCAAGGGAGCAGGCACAGTACATGGCCAGCGCCTGCCGTTATCCGCCCGAAGGCATCCGCAGCAACGCCGGGCAGCGCGGCGAGTGGGGCAGCTTCGAGGCTTACAGCGACTACATGCAGGCCGTTAACGAGAACGTTCTGGTCATTCCCATGGTGGAAACCGTCGAAGGGCTCGAAAATCTGGAAGCCATCGTCACCACGCCCGGCGTGAACACCCTGCTGATCGGTCCGTCGGATCTTTCCATCACGCTGGGCATGCCGCTGGAGTACACCAACCCCAAGTACCTGGATGTGCTGGACAGAATCGGCAGCACCTGCCGGGAGCACGACGTGGCACCGGGCATGTATTTCCTGCCCCCTGGGATCGAAGCACAAGCGCTCATCAGCATGGGCTTCCAGTTCTTTACGGTAGGGTGGTACGGCTGGGCGAAGGCCGGCATTCAGGCCGGGTTGGCCGAGATTCGGTAGCTCAGCCCCGAAGCCCTGCTAGAACACTGCCAGCGGGTTGAGCGGTGAGCCGGTGCCGCCGGGCACCCGCAGCGGAGCACCCACAAAAAGGAATTCCGGCCGGCCCCGCGACTGCGCCTGCCTGGCCAGTGCATC
>CENY01015259.1_pt1 | contig 25553 bp, 21 predicted proteins | sample 356181 | NCBI WGS metagenome assembly CENY01 (sample SAMEA2619840, study PRJEB7988) | marine metagenome | isolation source: saline water (ENVO:00002010), including
CCACCTCATCCAGCTCGTCGTAGATGGTGCCGAGGTTATACAGCGCGAGCTGATGATCCCGCACGGAATCCAGGGCTTGCTCGTAGTGACGCTTGGCCCGCTTGAGATCGCCTCGCAACTGCAGCAGCCGGCCAAGATTCACATGAGCGTCCGCGTTGGCCGGATTGAGTTCGATGGCCCGGTTGTAAGCCTCGGGAGCGCGGTTGGGGTCTACCTCCTCCAGGTCGAGACCCAGGTTGTACCACTCATCGCTACTCAGTGCGTTACCTTCCCGCGCCTCGATGAGGTGGCCGTTGGCAAGGCTGGCTACGTTGTCCGCCAGCTCCTGCACCGCGAAATCCAGGTGACCCTGGCCCGTCTCCACATCCCACACCTGGTTGTCTTCACGCACCACCACGTTGTTGCCATCCGCGAAGATGCGCAACGCCGCCAGGGATTTGATCTGATCGAGCTCGGCCCGGAGCTTTAGCAGCGTGCGATAGGCTTTGCGGACCGAGACTTTGGAGTCGATCAGGCCCTTGGCACTGCGCAACAGCACCACATCCTGAAAGGTAAATCGATATTCACCGCGCTCGCCGCGCGCGGGCTGAAGCAGCTCCCGGCGAACGTAGTGCCGCACCTGGTGGGGTTCGAGGCCGATGAGGTCCGATACTTCTCGAGTGGTATACCCGCTCATGCAATCGCGAGTCTGCAGATCAACTTAGACTGCGAACTAGTTTAACTCTTAAGGGCTGAACGCGCCTTAGCTTTTGGCCGAGTTTTGGATTTCTTGGCGGCTTTGCGAGGCTTGCCCTTGGCCGACCCGGTGGGACGACGTTCCAGATGCGGTACGGCCTGGCTAAGAATAGTGGTGCCCAGGCCCTAGAGCACCAGCATGGGCAGGTTGCGCGATCGGCGGAGCTGCTGCGTATCGTTGCTCACCGGGCGGCCCCGCTCAATTCACCCACGAGTCGCTGCAGCGCCGACGTGCAGTCCTTGGCAAGCTTGAAATGCCACCAGTCGTCGGCCCGGGTCTTGCCCTGGTTGATGGCAACCAGGGGCAGTCCGCGCTCGCGGGCGCGGCGCACGAAGCGATAGCTCGAATACACCATGAGGGAAGACCCCACCACCATCAGCGCGTCGGCTTCGTCCACCCATCGATAGGCCTCCCGTACGCGCTCGGGTGGCACGGATTCTCCGTAGAAGACCACGTCGGGCTTCACAATCGCGCCGCAGTCAGCGCACTCGGGCACCCGCACACCATCCAGCTCCCGGGCAAGCTGCGCGTCCCCGTCCGGAGCCGGAGCAGCTGGCAGGGCATTCACCTGCGGATTCACCCGCGACAACCAATCCTGCAGTCCGGCGCGCCCGATGCGGGCGCCGCAACCGGTGCAGCACACCCACTGAAGATTTCCATGCAATTCGATGAGTTTGCGTTGGCCCGCACGCTGGTGCAGACCATCTACATTCTGGGTAATCACCCCATGGATCAGGCCCATGCGCTCCAGAGACGCTAACGCCTCGTGAGCCGGATTCACTGCGGCCCGGGCAAACGCCGGCCAACCGCGCATACTGCGGGCCCAATAGCGCTGCCGCACGGTGGCGCTGCGCATGAAGTCCTGAGCCATGATGGGAGAGGCGTGCTTCCAATCGCCGTTGGCATCCCGATAGTCGGCGATGCCCGACGACGTGCTGCAGCCAGCACCGGTGATCACAAGCACGCTGTGGTGCGCACGGAAAAAACTCTCGAGGGAATCCTGGTCAGCGACGGCGCTCATCACGATTCCCCGGGCCAGCTTTCCAGCGCCGGCGGCGTCAGTCGCGCAACGACCACATAAACCAGGCACGAGGCCAGCATGGCGGGAAATACTTCGTGAAGCAGCGCCCGACCACCCAGCAGCAACCACCCCAACAGCACCACCACGCCCACCAGCATGGAAGCGCCCACGGCTCCCGCCGAGCCACGGCGCCAGTGCAGCCCAAATAGAATGGCCGGGAAGAAGCAAGCCGCGTAGAGACTGCCGGAGAAAGTGGTGATCTCGACGATGCCCCCCGGGGGCCTGAGCGCGAACAACGCCGCCACGGCAGCCACCGCCACCACGCAGAACCGGGTCCAGGTGATGGGATTGCGGGCCGGACGCACCGGCTCCACCAGATCCTTATAAAGCACCGACGCGGCCACCAGCAGCACGCTATCCATGGAAGACATTGCCGCGGCGATGATCGCCACCACCAGCAGATCGGCCACCCACAAAGGGAAAACGGTGCCGGAGGTGAGCAGCGTGGGCACGATCAGGTCCGTATCCTGCACATCGGGCAGCAGGAAATGCGCATACAGACCTACTGGGAACAGACAGCACATGATGATCGTCATGCCGACCAAGGCCACTCGAATACCCATGCGCAGGCTTTTCTCGTCGCGCAGCGCATAGAACCGCGACACCTGCCTGGGATCAACGAGCAGCTTGAGCGACCCGGAAAGGACGATTCCAAACAAAACAACGAACGGAATCCCGGCGTTCCAACTGAACAGCCACTGTGTCTGTGGCCGATCCGCGAGCTCGATGACTCTGCCAACGCCCCCCGCAGCTTTGGTAACGAAATAGAAAATGGTGATCGAGCCGACCATCATGAGCAAACCCTGCACAACATCCGTACGCACGACGGACACGAAACCACCAAGGGACGTGTACATCACCACGATGAGCAGGGTCAGCCCAACGGCAGTCTCGTAGGGAATATCCAGGAATGACTGAAACAGATTGCCGCCCCCTTTGAAGATCGCCACCAGGTAGAGCAGGCTGGAGACAACGATGATGACCGCCGCGCTCATGCGCATGGCTCGACCTTGCGCGTCGAACCGGCTGGCCAGGTAATCGGGCAACGTCAGCGCATCCCAATGGGCCGCAAACCGCCGCAAGCGAGGCGCCACGGCAACCCAGGACAAGCCAGTAAAAAGGACCAACGTCACCGCCATGGTCATCCACGGCAGACCGTATTCATAGCCCTTACCCGCGTTGCCGATATAACTGTTGGTGCTGGCGAACGTGGCGAAAAACGATACGCCCACCGCTAACCCACCCATGGTGCGGCCGCCAACATAGTAGTGGCCCATGGAGCTCGAACTGCGCCGGCCCACGTTCGCGTTGTAGAACAGCACGCCCGTGTACGCCCCCAATGCCACCGCCATCGCCCAGTGCTCGGTCAACCAGTTCATCATGCGCGGGTAGCCTACCATTGATCGCTGGCTGCGCCTCTGGGTATGCTGCAGGGGGTCGGCTGCAAAACGATCTATGCGATATCTGGTCCAATTCCTCGTGCCATTGGCAATATTCGTCGTCGTGGCGATGCTTGCCACTCGCAGAAGGCGGGCAGCGCAGTACGCTAACAACAGCAAACCCGGGGGGTTCGGCATGTTCACAACCATACTGGCCATAGGCGCCCTCACCGCGGTGGCCATCGCTTGGCTCACCCACAGTTTGTGGGAGATATGAAATGGCGATCGAGGTCACGCCCAACCCCGACGGCTTCGGCGCCAGTGTCAGCGGAACCCAACTAAGCGAACCGCTTACCCAAGAGTCCGTCGAGCAGATCCGCGCCGCGTGGCTGACCCACCAGGTGCTCAGCTTCCCCGACCAACCGCTGTCCCACGCAGCCCTGGAGCGGTTCTGCGGGCAGTTCGGCGAGTTCGGCAACGACCCCTACGTCGCCCCGCTGGCGGATCACGAGCACATTCTGGAAGTACGCCGCGAACCCGACGAGGCCGCACCGCCATTCGGTTCGGCCTGGCACTCAGACTGGTCGTTTCAAACCGTCCCGCCCGCGGCCACCGTGCTGCACGCCAAGGAGGTACCCAGCCGAGGCGGCGAGACCCTGTTTGCCGACGGATACTCGGCCTATGCCACGTTGGAGCCCAACCTGCGAGCAGAAATCGAATCGCTGACCGCCATCCACAGCGCGCGCCGACCCTACAGCCACGAAGGCTATCAGGCCACCGGAGGCGAGCGGCGCAGCATGCGGATACTACCGAGCAAAAACGCGTGGGCGACCCAGGAGCATCCCATGGTGCGCACCCACCCCGAGACGGGCCGCCCCGCCTTGTGGATCAACCCGGTTTATACCATTGGCGTGAAAGGTCTTTCCGAACGAGACAGCGGCCGCCTGTTGGACAGGTTGTTCGCGCACTACCTAAAAGACGAATTCGTCTATCGGCACCAGTGGCGCAAGGACATGCTCACCATGTGGGACAACCGCTGCGTGATGCACCGCGCCCTGGGCGGCTACGACGGAGAACGCCGGGTAATGCACCGCGTCACCCTCGCCGGCGACCAGCCCTACTGAAACTTCAAGCGAGACCAGGCTGTTGCTCGCGGTTCAGCGCCCCAGAGCAGGGTCCTCCTCAGACGACCTGGATAATCGCTTGTCCGATTTCGTATCAGCCTTGCCCGTCGTGATGACCATCACCAGGCGCTACAGGGGTAGCATCGGATCCCAGCAGGCCCTAGATACGCTCCAATATGGTAGCGGTACCCATACCCCCGCCGGTGCACATGGCCACTAGGGCGGTTTCCTTATCCTCCCGTACCAGCTGATCCACGGCCGTGCCGATGAGCATGCCGCCGGTGGCGCCGATGGGGTGACCCAGCGCGATGGCGCCACCATCGATGTTCATGACATCGTGGCTGATATCCATGTCCTTGAGGAACTTAAGCACCACAGAAGCGAAGGCTTCGTTGATTTCCCACAGGTCGATGTCGTTCTTGGTCATGCCAGCCTTAGCAAGACATCGCTGCGCCGCAGGAGCCGGCGCCGTCAGCATGATCAGCGGCTCGGTACCAGCGGTTGCAGTCATACGAATGCGGGCTTTGGGCGTCAACCCATGAGCCTTGGCATAGTCCGGGCTGGTCACCAGCACCGCGCTGGCACCATCCACCACGCCGGACGAATTGCCCGCGTGATGCACGTGGTTGATGGCATCCACCTCCGGATACTTGTCTTTGGCCATCTCGTCGAAGGGTTGCGGCCAGCCTTCTACCTGCTGAGCCCCCATGGCAGCAAAGGAGGCGTTCAGTCCTTCCAGGCTCTCTAAAGTAGTGCCAGGACGAGGATGCTCGTCCCGATCCAGTGCCAGCGAACCGTCTTCGTTGTAGATGGGCACCAGCGCATCGTTGAACCGACCTTCCTCGATAGAACGCGCAGCGCGCGTCTGGCTTTCCACCGCGTAGCTGTCCACGTCCTCGCGGCTGAACCCTTCGATCGTAGCAATGAGGTCCGCGGAAATGCCCTGGGGTATCTGAGGGTGCATCTCAGCCAGGTGCTCGTTGTTAGCGTGAAAGCCGGCGGCATGGTTTGGCGCGTAGCGGGACATGAACTCAACGCCACCACCAATCACCGCTTCCTGATGGCCGGACATGACGCCCATAGCGGCAAAGGTGACGGCCTGCTGACCGCTGCCGCAAAAACGATGCAGGGTCACACCCGTGGTGGTAAGCGGCCAACCGGCATCCAGCACCGACATGCGGGCAATATCGTGGGCATGGTCGCCACTACCGGTGCCGCAGCCAGCCACCACATCTTCGATATCCGCGGGGTCGAACCCCACCTTGTCTTTCAGCCCATTGAGCACCTGCGCCATGCAGCGCTGTGGGTGAATGTTGCTGAGACTACCCACCCCGGGCTTGCCTCGGCCGCGCGGAGAGCGCACTGCGTCTATAATCCAGGCTTCATTCATGTTCGTTCTCCCTTTCGTTAACCGCTAATTCAAGACAAATTGCAGCGGCCATGCTGCCCGCTCGCTGTCCCAAGAAGGCCAGGAATTCTACAGCTTCGGGGCCTCGTCCACCAAGATCAATCGGGCCCGCAACAACGCATGCACCGTCAGCGATACGGGGACCGTGATACCTTCCCGCTCCGCCAGCACCAGGTCGATCTTGAAACTCTTTTCGTGCCTATCGAACACCTCGTAGCGGCACACGCCCGGGGCTCCAACGCGCCGCTCCAGCCGGTAGTTGCGCCGCCCCGTGTTGACCCACCAGGTTTCCCGGCAGCGCGGTTTGACGAAAAGCGCCGAGACCAGGTCTGGCGTGGGGAAAGCCCGGGTCTTGCGAACCGGACGCTGATTCTTCTTATAGCTGACCTTTCCGTCGGCCACATGCACATCACGAATGCTGTCGCGATCCCGCTGGTTGTAGCTGTACGCTACCAGCTGCGGCGCGCCGTCCACCAGACCACCCGAGGCGGAGAAGTCGCTGTGCCAGTCGGAGAACCAATTGGCCACCCCATCTGCCGCTGCGCTGCCCCACACTCGATAGCCGGCCTGGGCTATGGACACGTTAACCGTGGCAGTCCCCACACGCGCGCCGGCAACGTATCCTTCGTAGTGCAACGTGGCAGCGCCGATCGGCATCCCCAGCAGGGTGATAGCGGCACAGATAACCGCGTGGTAGGCGACCTTCTTCAGCACGACCGAGTCACGAGCCAGGCGTTACATCAGGCAGCCAGATCGCCGGAAGCCTGAAACTCCAGCTGAGGCCAGCCTCGCTGGGCGGCCACCGCCGCCAGGGAGGGCTTCGCGTTAGCCGCAACCGGCCGGGCCACCGCTTCCAACAGGGGCAGATCGTCGCAGGAATCCGTATAGAAATAGGCATTCAGTTTCTCGTCGCCCGAGCGTAATCCGTGCTTTTTGGCCAGCGACCTGGCGGCGCTGACCTTGCTGGCCCCAAAGCACGGATCGAAGCGCCCCGTGACGCGGCCCCTGGAGATCTCCAGCGTCGTACAGCATAGCTGGGTAATACCCAGATCCTGGGCAATGGGATCGGCCTGGTAACGAGTAGCCGACGTGACCATCACCACCTGGTGTCCGCGCCGCTGGTGCGCGGCAATCAGCGCCCTTGCCTCCTGGTAGATGGCCCCTTGCAGCTTTCGCCGATAGGCGCGCTGACCCAGATCTACCAGCTCCGCTTCGGTACGCCCGGCCAGTTGGCCCACTGTTGCTCGGAGCAGGTCGTCGTAACCGGCCCGTCCCAGGCAGTATTCCAGAAAACGACGCGAATGAATGACCAGATGGCGCAGCGACATCTCGCGGCTGCGAATCTGCTCGAACGCCAGCGCTTTCACCGAGTACCCGGCAATCAGCGTTCGATCCAGATCAAAAAATGCCAGCACCTGCGGCTCGGCAGTGGGTCCCTCGAGGCTTGCGAGGTACTCCTGGAAATCCAACTTCACTACTTTCTACCCCTACCCCTACCCCTACCCCTACCCACCTCTAAATAAGGCGTCAGGCACGCGAAAACCGGTGCAGGGGCGGCATAAAACCATCGAACTGTGACCCAGTTCAACTTTTGGCTACTTCCATTACCCCTTTGGCAGCGATACGAGCACCTCTCCACCGCAAGGGTGTGCGCCTTTATCAGGCCAAGCATCTCGGCCGCAACCAGCCATGCTGCGCCAGCTGATTCGACCAGCGCCTGGCTGGGAAGCTCTACTCGTCGACGTCCGCGTCTGCCATCAATGCGGAGCGGCCCACCAGCACCTGCTCGGCGATGTAGCTGGCTACCTCGAAATAGTCCTCGGCACGGCTCGACGCCAGCACATATTCGTCCGCGTCCGGGTCATGCCAGAACTGCAGCTCGTAGTCGCCGGACTCATCCGTTATCGAGACGATCTCGGGATTACCGGAAGGCGCAGAATCGGCCACGTCCATGAACCGCAGCCCGGCGATCCGGTCCGCCACGCGATCCGCGGCGGCCTGATCGAGCTCCTCCGGACGCTCATCGGCTTGCCCTTCCAGCACCCACCCCGCTTCGCCTTTGGACAGCGACCAAGCGCCCGCGCGGGCCACGCCGCTCACCGCCCCCTTCGCCCCGAGTTGCGCTTTGTCGAGCCAATCGCCCTGAGATGACGGGAATTCAAAGGTGGACAGATCCAAGCTGTAAATTTCATCAGACCCGCTCACGCGTCCGTGAACCCGCCGATATCCTGGCGACGATCCCAGAAACAGGTCTGCTAGCACCTCGCCCTGGCCAAACAGCCGGATGCGGCGTTGATAATTGTCCGGCGCAAGCTCGAATCGCTCCTGGATTTCCGGGCTGGTGGCCACCGGCCAGGATGGCCGCAACCCGCCCAGCTTCTCCAGAGCGTCCTGCACCTTGGCCGCATCCGCGGCGAGAGACCCAGCCACGAGCCAGCCATCGTCGGTTCTGCTCAGCTCCGCGACCGACTCGCCTTCACCCACGGTGATCCTGTCCACGTCGGGCGCCTCGAACACCAGCAGCGGCGCGGCGTCACCCGATGCTGTCTCCCGCGCATCCAACAGCAACACAGCCGCAACGATGACGAGCTGGGCGCACAACAGCGCGCCAAGCCATCCAATCCTGTAAATCATGCGGCACCCCACTGGCTGAACCGCTGGCGCCGGCGTTCGGTGCGGCGCCGATGCGTGAGTGCAACCGCACCCACACCCAGCAACGCCAATGCGTAGTTGACGTACTCCCACAGGGCCTGGGCGTCACTGTCCAGCGGAGGCAATGTGCGATTGAAATTGCCGCGCGATCGGATCGACAGCAGGCTCTGATCTTCCAGCGCCCAGTCGACGACATTGACCATCATCTGCGTGGAGTTGCTGTAAACCGTACCGTCCGCGGAACCCACCATGCGCAGCGTCTGGTCCGCGAGAAATCCATTCGACGAAAACACGAACAATCTGGCGGCATTGGTGGAGCGCTCGATGACACTTCCGATGACGCCGAAGTCGTTGGCGGGCTCATCATCGGTGGCAGGTTCTTCCTCGCCATCGATCGCGTTATCGTGTTCGCTCAGCAGCGGTGACGTCTTACCTGCGAAGTAGGATGTGAACGTACCTTCTAGCAGGACGCCAAGATTTCTGGGGGCCCGATCCCCGGTTGGCGCGAAGGCGGACGAAGTCTGCTCATCAAAGCGCGGCATCACGTCCGTGTCTTCTGACAGCCAGCTGGCCGAGCTGCTCTTGAGCAGCGTGGTCAGGCGCCGCTCCTTGAGGCTTTCCGGATCGACCTCGATGGGAGACGCCCAGCTCATGGTGACCTGAGGCAGACCGGAGGTGATGGCGTTGTCCTGGTTCAGGCCGTCACCGCGCACGTCGATGAAGTAAGGGTAGTCCAGCATGACAAACTCCTGGAAGCTGAACCCCCCTACCTGGCGCGTGACCGGCGCCGGAAATGCCGCATTCTGCGGGTCCATGACGAAGCTGGCGTCGATCTCCACGCCGTGGTGGGCCAACCAGTCTTCCAGGCCCGTGCTGCGCGGCAGCGCCATGAGCGATTGCTGGGAGATGGAGGCGTTGAATGGCGATGCGGCGATCACCACGGTTCCGCCTTTCATCAGGAACTGGTCGATGGCGAACAGCTGAGTTTCGTTCTTCGACTGGGGATCCACCAGCATCAGCATATCGGCGCTCTCCGGAACGGCGCCGTCGTCCAGAGTAGCGGTCTCGACACTGAAATCACTTGCGAGAAAATCGCGCAGCTGCTGGAACTGATTGCCCGGCGGCGGTGGCTGGCCCATACCCATGTAAGGCGCTGGTGCCTCAGGCGCCACCAGCGCCACGGATTTGAGCAAACCGCTGGCGAATCGCTTCAACCCCTCCTCGATACCGCGCTTGGTCGCTGCTGCGGACAGCGCTTCAGGCAGCGGCACCTGGACCAGCGTTTCCGAATCCGACAGGGCCAGGTAGAAATAGAACAGGTTTGTGTCGAACAGGCTCGCCGCCATGGGACGGAACCCATACTGGTCGGCAATCTCTGCGGCCAACGCACCGTCACCCGCCTCGGGGTCCAGCAACTGTGCCGTGAGCAATCCGTTGGATTCTTCCACAAGCTCCTTGAGAGTTTCATTGAGTACGCTGCGGTACTCCGCCAGGGACGCCGGCAGCTTGTCGTCTCCCGACACATAGCCGACGAAGCGCACGGGCTTGGAGATGTTGGCGAACACGCTGCTGCCACCCTGGAAGCCGAACAGCACTTTCTTGATGCTGCGGGTGAGGTCGTATTCGGGATTGCGCAGCTGCACGTCCAACTCGGCCTCGCCAACCACCTTCACTTCGATGAGATCACGAAAGTCCAGCACCTCGTACTCATCTCCGTAGCTCAACAGCACGTCGAAATAGGAGTTCACCAGGCTGGCCTGGTAGCGATCAGCGGTCTGAAACGGCACGGGACGGATGCCGTATTTGGTGTTGGCCTCGTCCTCCATGGCCGGATCGTCGGCGGGATCAAGGATCTCCAGGCGCACTTTGTCGCCGCCGGCCACGTCGAACTCGTTGAGCAGATCCTTCATGCGCGGCACCAGGGGCGCCAGCAGCGGGTGGGTCTTGGCGCTGAAGTAACCTCGGATGAGCAGCGGCTCGGTGAGCTGATTCAGGTAGCCGCGGGTGGCCTCGGAGATGGAATAGATCCGGCCCTGGGTCACATCCACCCGCAATCCGTTGAAACCGGCCAGCCAGACGTTGGCCAGCAACAGATTGCCCACCAGCAAAGCGGTGCCCACGCGCCAGCGCCGATGATGCCGCTGGTCGCCGTCCCGGGCCCATCGCAGCACCTCCAATGCGTATACGTTGAGAGTCAGGAACGCCACCAGCAGGGACGTGTAGAAATACAGATCTCGGAAATCTAGAACGCCGCGGGTAATGGATTCGAAACGGGACCCACTACCAACGCCGCGCAGTAAGTCGGCCACCGTACCACCCACCAGATCGGTGATCACCGGACTGCCCAACAGATAGAACCCCCCACACGCGAAGGAGGTAACGATCAGGCTGACGATCTGACTGTCGGTGCGCGCGCTGACAAACAAACCGATGGACAGGTAGGCCCCCCCCAGCAGCAACGCGGCAAGATACCCGGCTACAACAGGCCCCCAATCGAGGTTCGCGATCACGGCCACGCTGATCGGCAGCGGCAGCGTCAACAGCAGGGCAACCGCCAAGAGCGCCCAACAGGCGAGAAACTTACCCGCGACGAACTCCCAAGTGCCAACCGGAACGGTGGTGATGAACTCCAGGGTGCCCGTACGTCGCTCCTCGCTCCACATGCGCATGGTGAGCGCCGCGCCCAGGAAAGCGAGCAGCACCGGCATCCACTCGAACATGGGGCGAACGTCCGCCACGTTGCGGGCAAAAAATGCTTCCCCCCAGAAGAAGACGAACAGCGTCACAGCGAGGAATGCCAGCAGGAACAGATAGCCCACCGGAGAGGAGAAGAAGAGGGTGAGCTCCTTGGCGGCAATGCGGCCGATCAGCGCGCGCCTCATGCCGCCACCTCCTCGCTCACTTCTCGAAACACGCTCTCGAGATCCCGCTGCACCGCGGTGAGCTCCCGCAAGGAGAACCCACCGGCGCCGAGCGCTTGTACCACCTGCTCTGCCACCCGGTCAGCATCTCCTTCCAGGGTGAGGTGCCAGGCGTCGCCGTGGGCCACCACATCGGTTACCCCCGGCACGCCGCGCAGGGCAGACTGAAGATCTCCATCCGCACAGCGCACGCGCAGCACGTTGCTGGTTTTCAGCGCCGCCAGCCGTTCGTCCAGCACCAACTCACCGCCACGCAATATCAGCACGCGGTCACAGATGGCGTCCACCTCCTGCATGATGTGGGTCGACAGGATCACCGTGGCTTGCTCGGCCAGCTGTTTGATCAGCCCGCGCATATGCTGGGTCTGGCTGGGGTCGAGACCATTGGTAGGCTCATCGAGAATCATGAAGCGCGGCTGGTGCAGAAGCGCCTGGGCCACGCCCACACGCTGGCGATACCCACGAGAAAGGGTGGCGATGGGATCCAGCGCCCTGTCCTGCAGTTCGGTCTCCGCCATGGTCCGCGCCACCGTGCTGCGAGGGTCGACACCGCGCAACGTAGCGACGAACTCGAGATACTCGGCAACGGACAACTCCGGATAGAGCGGCAGATTCTCCGGCAGGTAGCCTAGGCTAGCCTGTGCCGCGCGGGGATCGGCCTCCACCGCCACACCGTCGATACGTGCAGCGCCGGCGCTAGGTTCCAGAAAGCCCGTGAGCATCTTCATGATGGTGGTCTTGCCGGCACCGTTGTGGCCCAACAGCCCAACGATCTCTCCGGGCCGAATCACGAAGGACACATCCCGGGCAGCAAGAAAATCGCCATATCGGCGTGTCAGTCGATCTGCTTCAATCATTCCGATTCAACTGTTTGTGTTCGTTCCGATCTCAAGCGCGGGATCTAGTTCCCGGCTACCCGACTCATGACGCTCCGGGCCGAGCGAAAAAATAGGCGTTTGCGCAAAAAATTCAAGACCTGTTCGACACCAACCGGAGTCTGCTAACGTCTCGCCATCTACGCAAAGCGAGCAACACGCCGTGCAATTCCACATACCGGGCCCGGCGGGCAATCTGGAGGCCGTACTGACCGAAGCAGCCAATCCAGACGACGGACATTATGCGGTGTTGTGTCATCCCCACCCGCGCTTCGGTGGCAGCATGTTCGATGCCGTGCTGGACGTGGCCCAGCGGGCGCTCATGAAGAACGGCGTGAGCTGCGTACGCTTCAACTTTCGCGGCGTAGGGGCCAGTGACGGGGTCCACGACGGCGAGGCGGAGGCAGACGACGTGGCTGCGGTGGTGGCATGGGTACGCGCAGCGAAATCCCCCACCAGCGTGGTTCTAGCGGGTTATTCCTTTGGCGCGGTGATGGCCTGGACGGCCCTGGATCGTATCGACCCGCCGGATCGTGTGCTGCTGATCGCCCCGCCGGTGGGGTACATGGACCTCCCCTCACGCTCGCCCGGTTGCCCAGTGGATGCGGTCGCCGGCGACGCGGACGAGTTTGTGGATATCAACGCACTAACCGCGTGGGAAGGCGTGCAGGCCCACCTGCTAGGTGGTTGCAGTCATTTCTTCACCGGACAATACCAAGAGCTGGAACAGCGCCTGACGAGTACGCTCGATGGCTAACGGTCCTGGGGCCGCCAGCGCACGGCTCCACTGCAGAGATTCTTCCAGTTGATGCGTCAGCTCGTTGAAGGCTTTCCCGATAACTGAGAATTCATCTTCCGAGTCGGTGTTCACCCGACGAGCGCAGTCGCCGTTGGTGAGCCGGCGCGTGGCATCCTCGAACTGCAGAAGGACGCCTAGCTTGCTGTTGATGACATGCGCGCTGAACAGGCCTAGGGCATACAGAGCAATGACGCAACCGACGTTCAGCAGCGTTGGCCGCTGCTATCCAGACACCCGGGTGAACTGGTTAGCGGCTTGCTTAGGGCCCGCGGCCGGTCATCAGTAGATGGGTACGCCGGACACCCACTGGTGTCCCCAATAGAGCGCCGCGTAAACCAGTAGTCCCGCCGCCACGGGAGCCACCAACTCCTTGGCGACAAGCCGATTCCTGCCCCTCACGATGGCGGCAAAAGGAACGTTGGAAGTCGCTTGCGCAAACCATGACCAGTCGGCCCCGATAGAGTGGGCCTTTTTCTTATCCATAAGCACCGTGCCGGCAGCGCTAAGCACTGCGAACGACGCAAAGAACACCACCGACACCGCGTCGCCGTTGGCGAGCATATGAGTCAGCGCCCAGATGACCACACCCCACTGGAATGGGTGTCGCGTGATGCGGTTTACACCCCGCACGGACGCGTCTCGCCCTGCCGCATCCGCCAGTGTGGCCTCCATATGCACCGCGGTGGGATTCTTCACCATGAACCCACCAACCGCGAGGATGAGGGCAACAGGCATCAGCACTTTGGTCAGCAGATAGAAGTTGGGATCCAGGGCCCACAGGTAGGTCTGGCGCGGAACTTCCGTGTAGACCCATATGTGAATCCACAAGGTAACCAGCGCAATGAGGGTGTACACACCCAGATACCCCTTTTCGCCCAGCTTACGGACCAACGTGGGACGCAACCCGGTGCTGCTGATTCCCAAGTGAGCGCCCACGAACAGCACGCCCGCACACAGCATCAACCACATGGCAATCCCTCCATTTCGCTACCCACGCATGTTAGCGCACCCCCGCTCCAACGCGCACGCGCAGAGCGCTCCTGGCACGGCCAATTGCGATGCAACGCCCAGGTGGTCAAACTGCAGGATTGGCAGGGGGACACACAATGAATCGACTCCAAGGCGCAACCGCGCTGATCACCGGTGGGGCCCGCGGTCTGGGCGCGCAAATCGCAAGACGCTTCGCCGAAGAAGGCGCGCGCGTGGTGGTAAACGACCTGAATCTGGACGCGGCGGAGGCCTGCGCTGAGGAGCTTGGCGGCACCGCTATAGGATGCGACGTATCGGACTCCCAAGCGGTGCACGAAATGTTCGAGCTGGTGGCAAGCAGCGAGGGACGGCTGGACATCCTGGTGAACAATGCGGGAATCAGCGGCATGGAGGGGGACGACAGTGCCCAGGAGCGGTTCCGCGAGATGATGGAGCAGGGAGCCTCCGAACAAGCCGGGGCGCGCCCTCCGATCCTGGACGTGGCGGATGTTCACTGGCAACGCATGTTCGACGTGCATATGAACGGAACCTTCTACTGCAGCCGGGAGGCAGTGCGCATCATGTGTAATCTGGGGCTGTCTGACTCCGGCGGCCGCATCATCAATATGGGCAGCATCATGGGGACCTTCGGCCGCAACGGCGGCACAGCCTACTGCTCCGCCAAAGCTGCGATTCTGGGATTCACGCGCTCTCTGGCACACGAGTTGGCACCGGCAAACATCCGCGTCAACGCCATCGCGCCAGGCTTCATATATACAGACATGACCAAGCCCTTCGAAGCCATGCATCCTCAATTGGAGGCCCAGACGCCGATGGGCCGGCTGGGCGATCCCGACGACATCGCCTGGGCGGCTGTCTACCTCGCCAGCGACGAAGCCAAGTTCATGACCGGCCAGACAGTATCTCCCAACGGCGGTTGGTACATGAGTCAGTAACCAGCGTGAACTTCCCCCAACCCACAAAGATCGACACCAACGGCGTAACGCTGGAGGTTTTCTGCGCCGGTCCCTCCTCCGCGCGACCAGTGGTCCTGTGCCACGGCTGGCCAGAGCACGCCTACGCCTGGCGCTACCAGATCGAGCCGCTGGTACAAGCCGGTTTCTTCGTTATTGCGCCGAACCAGCGTGGGTATGGCAATTCGGACCGGCCCGAGGAAGTAACGGACTACGACATCGAAGCCCTGACCGGCGATCTGGCGGGATTGCTGGATCACTTCGGTTACGAGGATGCCGTGTTCGTTGGGCACGACTGGGGAGCCATCGTTGTATGGAACCTGGCCCTGCTGCACCCGAATCGGGTCGCCGGCTTGATCAATCTCAGCGTGCCGTTCCTCCAACGTGGCAAGAAGGACTGGGTGAGCTTCTGGGAAGAGCGATTTGGGGGCGATTTCTACATCGTTCATTTCAACCAGCAACCAGGCGTAGCCGACGCGGTGTTCAATGCCAACCCGCGCCGCTTCCTGCGCAATCTGTATCGCAAGAATCACTGGAAGGAACCGGCCCCGGAACCGGCGCCCGGCATGGGGATGATCAACCTGGCAAACGCCGAGGTGCCTCCGGGTGAGCCGTTAATGAGCGAAGCGGAACTCGACGTCTTCGTGAGCGCCTTCGAACAAACAGGCTTTACCGCCGGTATCAACTGGTACCGCAACTTCGCGCGCAACTGGCATCTTACAGCCGACATCCCCGAACGGATCGACCATCCAGCCCTCATGATCTATGGCCGCTACGATGCGGTGGGACGCTCGGACAAGCTGATCGACTTCGTGCCCAATGTGGAGCAGCACACATTGGATTGCGGGCACTGGATACAGCAGGAGCAACCGGACGAGACCAACAGACTCATTCTCCAGTGGCTGTCAAAAACAAACTAAGCAACGCGCCCACTATCGCCCCGATCGGCAATGGCCGCCGTCGCCACCAGAGTTAACAGCTCCATCCCAATCCCTCCCTGAACCTCGCGACGCGTTACGCCCGCGGCGGAATCATGAAACTGCCAGTGGCCTGTGCAACGACCTCCTGTGTGTCCTCTCTTACCACTCGGCCACTCATCATGGCCAATCTTCCCTTGCGGCGATCGCACCAGCCCTCCAGGGCCACCCTGGCACCCACGGGGAGTTGTGCTCGATAACGAACCTCCGCTTTCGCGGTAAAACACTGCTCTCCTTTGAGCCACAGCCAGTTGGCCATCACGTCGTCCAGGAGGCTGAAAATGATGCCGCCGTGCGTGACATTGTCATATCCAACATGCGCAGCACCAGGCGTGAATTCAGCCTTGCACAAGTCGCCTTCCAGGCGAAAGTGCACATTCAAACCCTGCGCGTTTCCGGGCCCACAAACAAAGCAACGATTCGCCGAGCTGGATAGTGACATGTCTCAACTTAGTGGTTGCACTCGTGACCCGGTATGATAGCCGAAGTGCTGGAACTCAATTCAATTAGCCAAAAGATCGCCGCCAACACCCCCGACGAATTTCCATCGGGGCCAGGCACGCGCGAAGCGGCGGTGGCCGTCATACTTCGTGAGCATCGTGCGCGGCTGCAGATTCTGTTCATTCAGCGTGCAACCCAGGAAGGAGACCCGTGGTCCGGGCATATGGCGTTTCCCGGCGGGCACCGAGACCCAACCGATGCGTCGCTAAAGGCCGTGGCGCAGCGCGAAACCGCCGAAGAAATCGGCCTCGACCTCGACGGCGCAAGCTATCTGGGCGCCCTCGACCACCAACGAGCCATGCCACGTGGGCGACCGCTGAACATGCTCATTGCGCCCCACGTATTCGCACTCGAGGGCGACCCCACCTTCTCACCCAACTACGAGGTGAGCGAGGTAGTGTGGGCAGACCTGGCGCCCCTGGTGGACGGCACGAGTCACGACACCAAGACTTACTCGTTGCAGGGTAAGCCCACCATATTCAACGGCTATCGCCTGGCGGGAGGGCACTTCGTCTGGGGGCTTACCTACCGAATGCTCAAGGGGTTCTTCGCCACCATCGACGATGCCTGGCAGCCACCCCAGGAGCTATAGTCTCAAGCGGTCAGACCATGATAGTTGGCAATGGCCAAGCCCGCCGCCACAGAAGTGAACGGGTCGTGCTCGACCACCCGGCCCGGAAAGCGCCCTTCTAAGATGTTGCGCACCGCCGGAATCAGGCTGGAGCCCCCCGTGCACAAAACGATCTGCACGTCATCGGCCGACAGCTTGGCAAGCATTAACGTCTGCTCCAGGGCAGCCTCGATCTGATCCAGCAAATCACCGATCAGGTCTTCGAACTGGCTGCGGGTGAGGCGAACCTCGACATCAATCTCCGAGATGTCTAGAACCGCTTCTTCCCGCTCAGATAACTCGGCCTTGAAGTCCTTGATCGCCTGAAACACCACATAGCTGAGGTTCTGTTTGATCAGCTCACGTAGGCGCCGGAACTTATGGGCAGCGGCCTCCCCCTGCTCGATGCACTCCATCACCGGGGTGGTGTACTTGTTCTGATTGAGCGTGTAGGTCACCGCCCAGTTCACCAGAAGCTCCTCGTAATCCTCGAAAGGAAACGGTGTATCGATCTCACGATCCATGCCGCGGCGATGCCAGCGCTCGCCCTTGCCCAGCAGCGGGAACAGCAGCGTCCGAAACAACCGCTGATCGATGTGATCCCCGCCAAGCCCCACGCCGTGGGTTGTGACCACGCTGAAGTGGCTGCCACCACCCCGGCGCAGCACGCAGAAATCAAGGGTGCCCCCACCGAAATCCAAGGTCAGCAGATATTCACCCGTGGCGTCCGGGTTGGCGTGCAGATAGCTCACCGCCGCGGCGATGGGCTCAGGATAGAAGGATTGCTCATTGATCCCCGCATACTTGTAAGCCTCGCCTAATCGCGACAGGCCAGTCTTGTTGCGAAACTCATCGCGTCCCTCGAAATTCACCGGGTGCCCCAGGTGCCCGAAATTCACACCTGGAACCTGTTGCTCCAGCGCCCGCCTGACTCTCAGCAGCAGCGGCGTGATGAGCGCCACCAGTCGGAACGGATGGTCGAAGACCATCAGCCGGCGCACGCGGCTGTCGCCCATCAGACGTTTGGTTCCACGAAACAGGCGACCCTGCAGCCCGCTATCCACCACTGCCGCCCCGTAGACCTTGTTGGTCGCCGTCTCCACAGGCGCGGGGTGATCCATGTCGCCGTGCTCTACGAACGAACTGGTTTCACCGACTACCTCGGGTATGAGTTCAACGGTTCGGCCGGTATTGTCATCGATGTAGCGGCCGATAGCCGCCGCACCGGTGGAGGTCTGCAGATCACGGTCGATATAAGTAGCCGATGCCATGATGGGGTCTGCCCCTTCCAGGGGCACCAGCACGACCTGGTCACCATCGAAAAGTGCGGCAGTGGAATTGGTAGTACCGAAATCCACGCCCACCCCGACGGGCCGAGGCGGATCAGCCGGTTTCGGCACGTGATTCGATCTTGCAGCTCACCCCCGTGCCACCAAGACCGCAATAGCCGTTGGGCACCTTGGCAAGATACTGCTGATGGTAGTGCTCCGCATAGAAAAACTCGCCTGCTTGCGCGATCTCGGTGGTGATCTCCGGATAGCCAGCGGCTGCAAGCGCGTCCTGGTATGCAACACAGGACAGCTGGGCCTGATCCGCCTGCTCCTGGCCAAACGTATAGATTGCGGATCGGTACTGCGTACCCACATCGTTGCCCTGACGCATGCCCTGGGTCGGATCGTGGGCTTCCCAGAACACTTTGAGCAGCGTGTCATAGGACACCTCGTCCGGATCGAACACCACCAGCACCACCTCGGTGTGACCGGTCAAACCGCTGCAAACCTCCTCGTAGGACGGGTTGCGCGTGTGGCCACCCGCGTAGCCAACGGCGGTGGTATAAACCCCCGGCGTTTCCCAGAAGCAGCGCTCCGCGCCCCAGAAGCAGCCCAGCGCGAACACGGCCTGCTGCAGATGCTCCGGAAACGGGCCTTCCAGCGGTACTGCGTTAACGAAATGTGAAGCAGGTACCTGCACCCTTTCCTCCCTGCCGGGAAGCGCTTCATTCTGCTCAGGGATACGGAGTTTTTGCTCCCATGCCATGTCTAAATGCCTGTAGAATCATCAGGGGCCCAAGATCATACCGTTCACTCACCTTCAAACAAGTACCACCCCATCCATGCGCGTACTGCTCACGGTAGCCTTCATCGCCATATCGTGGGGCTGCCAAAGCACCCCTGTCGATTACGGATCGATTCTTGACAAGCCATCCAACGGAGAGCAAGTCTCCATCGACCGGCTCAACGACGCGTTGCTGAACCTGCCCGATCTGCCGCGGCATATGGAACGCCTAGTGGATCTCGAGCAGCAGGCGCTGCAGCTGGTCGAAGACGAGCCGCTGAAGCTTGGCTCCATCGGCACGGCGATTCTAGACATCTACTACGGCAGCCTCACCGGCCACTACGTGCTGGAGCGGTTCTATCGGTATCTGGAATCACCGGAAGCAGACACCCATGCGCTTTGGGTGGAAAACATCCGGGCCCACATGGAGGATGGAGCCGACGGGAGCCGCGAGCAGCCCTACGCCTCCCTCACGGCGGTAGAGGCGCACATCTATCTGCTCACCATGGACATGTCGCCCGTTGGGTCCATGTATCAAACCAGCGAGGAGCGTCCGTTTACCCTGCTGCTACAGGCACGCCGCGAAACGGGTGGTGTGAGCGCCCTGCACTTCGACCTGGGTGGTGTCTATCAGGCCATGAGCAAGCGCTTCGGACAGACCAGCGAATTTCACCCGGTGGCGTTGATGTACCACCAGGCACGACAGGGTGATAGCGCGGCCCAGGCCGCGATCGGCGGCTATCTCGCCAGCCAGAACGAACTGGACTCCGCGGTGGATTGGCTACGCGCCGCCTCCCGCACTGGCAATCTGCTGGCAAACTCGTTCCTGGCGCGGATTTACTGGGAACGCGCGTCCACGGCAAGCGACCCCGAGCTCAAGGAAGCGGCCCTGGACGGGGTGCTGGAAAACTACCTACACGCCATCGCGCTTGGATCGGTGGACGCCATGTACGCACTGGGCGTTCTCTATCTGAACACGCACTACGGAGACGAAAACGTCCTGTCCGGAGTGCCGCTGCTCAAGCAAGCCGCCGAGTCTGGACACAGCGATGCCGCGATGTTCCTGGCGCACATGCACTACACCGGCGAAGCCGTGCAGAAGGACACCCAGCTAGCCGCCACCTACTACATCCAGGCCAGCGACCTGGGCAATCCATTCGCGCGGCGCGCTTACGCGCGGTTTCTGCTGGCCGAGCAGCGCGACGACACCCGCATCATCAACTGGCTGAAAGACCTGGCCGAAGTCGACGACGCAGAAGCGATGGTGCTCCTAGGTAATCTGCACGCCCGTGGGGTGGGCACCAGGCAGAGACTGCGGCGGGCGGTGGGTTGGTTCAAAGACGCCGTAGCCATTTCCCCAGGCAACGCTGACATCGTCAACGAAGTGGCGTGGACGCTCACCGTCAGCGACCTGCAAGGTCTCAAGCGCCAACGCTACGCGCTGAAAATCATGGACAAGCTCATGGAAAGCGACTCCGACGCGCGCACGAAACCTGAATACCTCGACACCTGGGCCGCCGCCTACGCCGCCAATGGCGACTTCCAGCGCGCCATCGCGATCCAGCAACAGGCCGTTGAAACGGCCAAAGAAGAACAGTACGCGCGCGTACGTCGCGTGCTTCAGGCCCATCTGGAGGCCTTCCAGAATGGGGAGACCATTACCGAAAAGGCCCCGTGAGCGGCGTGGATCTCAAAGCGCTACTGGCGCAGAACCCCACCTTCATCGACGTTCGTGCGCCCGGTGAGTTCGCGCAGGGCGCAATCCCCGGCGCCACCAACCTTCCACTATTGGCCGACGAAGAGCGCCACGAGGTCGGGGTGGCCTATCGTCATGAAGGCCAGCCTCAAGCAATCGCCAAGGGCGAAGCGCTGGTCAGTGGCGCCGTCAAGGCAAAACGCGTGGAGAGTTGGGTTCGCTTTGCCGCAACCCACAAACAGGTGTGGTTGTACTGCTGGCGCGGCGGTTTGCGCTCGCAAACGGCCGCGCGTTGGCTGCAAGAGCGCGCGGTTTCCGTGCCAACGGTGCCAGGTGGCTTCAAAGCTCTGCGCCATTGCTGTCTGTCTGTGCTCGAAGACGCGCCCGCACACAAGCGCTGGTTCGTGCTCGGCGGTCGAACGGGTAGCGGCAAGACCACCCTCATAACGCAACGCGCGGAGAGCATCGATCTGGAGGGCCTTGCCAACCATCGCGGTTCGGCATTCGGATCGTTGCCCGGTGGTCAGCCCACGCCGGTGGATTTTGAAAACCGGTTGGCGGTGGCCTTCCTACGCCATACGGGGGATGTGCTGCTGCTGGAGGATGAGAGCAAGACCATTGGACGCCTGGCGATTCCCAATGCCTGGTATCAGCACATGCAGGAAACGCCCCTGCTGCTGGTGGAGGTCGCACTGGAAGTCCGTGCGCACAACATCGCAAACGAGTACGTGGACCAACCACTAGCTGATGGGGCCGACCCGGCAAGCCTGCACAACGACTACCAGCAGGCGCTGGATCGCATCCGCCGTCGTCTCGGCGGTCTGCGCCACCGCGAGGTGAGTCAGGCCCTGGCGCGGGGATTCTCAGACGGGCACCACGAGCCCTGGATCCAACGATTGCTTGAGTGGTACTACGACCCCATGTACGACTACCAGCTGGCGGGCAAGCAGGATCGGGTGGTGGTGAGGGGAGACCAGCACACCGTGATGGGGTTTCTGGACAGTCTGCCGCAACCAGAGACGGGCTAAGCGCCCTCGGACACCTCTCTCAAGATGGGAATGCCGTCGCGAGGCGCCACCAACGGCGAGGAGAACACGTGCAGACCTGCGGCCACCACCTGTTCCTGCTCACCGGGCATAAGCACCCGGGCACTACAATTGGCGGGGACATGAAGGCGCACTTCGAAAGCATCTTGGGTGATCTCCCAGCTGGACTCGAAGCGTCCGTTGACGGTGTCCAAGCTGGCGCTCACCCAGCGAATGGGAGGTTCGTCTAACGTGTCTACCGATGCGATCCACTCGTTTTCGCCGTCCGGCCCAAAACCCAGGGGCGGCAAGGGGCGCAACAAGAGTCGCCGGTAGGCATTGTGGGAATCGGACAGATCCGTCTCTAGGTTGAGCCCCGCCACGCCTCTATGCAGCCACTCACACACGCTCCCCAACGCCACCAGGTCGCGCTTACCCCGCTCGAGCATGGCGATCAACCAGGCGTAGGCAAGATCGAGGCGCCCGTTTGCGGTGAGCACATCGAGCAGGTGCGGCACGTGCGGCAGGACCTGATCGCCAGCAAGATAACTTGCGAGTCTTGCCACCACCTGCTCGAACGCCGCGTCGCGCTCCGGCGAATCGAACAATCCCAGGTGCAGTGCCTGAGTCTGGGCACCCAACCCATCCCCAACAATCAGTCCATCCAACGTGACAAACCGCCGGCGAAATGCCGAACGCACCCGAGAACCCATTTCCTCAAAGGCTTCCAGGTCGGCGATTCTGCCCAGAACCCCTGCGACGCGCGCTGCCAGCCGGGCGCTGGCGTAGTACCTGGCGGTGGCTTCGATGTCTCCCCTGCCCAATTGCGCATCGCCGGCCAGCGGGTGGCCAGGTGCGGACACGATCTGGTCGGGGAAGCGTTGCTCCATTCCCATCAGGTGCTTGCGCAAGGCACCGTAGCAACGTTCCAGCAGAGCCCGATCTCCAAAGTGGCGGTATACGCCCCAAGCGCTCTCCATGAAGGCATCGCACCAACCGGAACCGCCGGCGCCCTGCAGCGCGGGCACACCTGGCAGGGGCGGCACCACCGCGGGAAAGCTGCCATCTTCCTGCTGCGCATCCATCAGATCCTGCAACCACTTGGCGTATAGCCCGGCTACGTCGAACCTGGGCGATCCGATTCCCAGCAACGCGCTGCCCGCCGCCGTATTACCAATGCGCTCCCGCGGCGCCAGGCCCACCATGGGTACGTGATGCCATGCCGCTTGCAGCCGCTCACCCAGCCAATCGACCTGGTCGTTGACCGCTTTCAGATCGCAACTGAAGTGACCCCGACCAGCCTCCTGCAATCCGATGGGCTGCGCCAGCACGGACACCAACGCGGACGGCGGCAGTTCGGTGGCGATTTCCAGGTAGCGAAACCCGCGTGCCACGAAGAGCGGCTGGAAGCATTCACCCTCCCGCCCGCAGGTGGTGTAGTGATCGGCGCCTGCATGCCATTGGCCCAACTGACCCGAAGGATCCCGGCCGGACCCATAGCGCATCTGTATCGGCACGCCCGCCGGCGCATCGATCTGCACTTTGGCCCGGCCAAACACTTCGCGACCGAAATCGAACAGATACGTCGTGGGAGCGAGTGGCTCGCGCACAATTTCGGGCGGGCCCACGGGGGCAACGTCACCCAACACCAGCAATGCCGGGTAAGGCATGGCCGCCAGGGTTTGCTCCCTTGCCCGCGCAAGCACAGGCTGCCCCTCGTCCAGCAACGCACCTGGCTGGCTCCAGGCATCCGTCCATTGGCGTGGGTCGTTGCTCTCGCCCACCATCAGGTCAGAGTGCAGAAGCCCGGATGGCTGCCAACGCCAGCTCTCGTCCGTTGCCATTGTGAACGACGCGCCGGAAGCATAGGTGACATCCAGCTGTGCCAACAGTCGGGGGACATCCCCATACTGCTGGCGCGGCCCAATGCCCGGGTGCCCCGCATACCAACCATCGGCCAGCAACACGCCCAGGACGTTTTCCCCCATACGCAGCAGGTCGGTAACGTCGTAGGTCTGATAGCCCACACGCTTTCGGTAGTCGGTCCACGGTGGGGTCAGCACGTGCTCCGTCACAGGCGTTGTGTTGAGTTCCGCGTGGTACAACCCTTGCGCGGTGATATACAGGCGTGCCCGACTCACACGCTCACGCAGCGCAAAAGCGCGGCGCAGCAGCGGCACACTCACCGGCGTCGCCGCGCTGCCCGGCAACCGCGCCTGCACCCACCTGGCCTGCCAATCACCCGCTTCCAGCAGGCCCATCTCAAAACAGCAAATCTCGCTCCATGGGCTCGGCAGGCCGTCGCTGTCGTAGCTGCGCACCTTCCACCAGACGCGCTCAGCGCTGGCCAGCGGTGCGCCCCGGTACTCCACGTTGAGGGTCTGGCTGCTCGGCACCCGGCCGGTGTCCCATAAATCTCCCACATCAGCATGAAGCTGGACCGGAGAGCTGGCCGCAAGAAGGTGATAAGCCGTTTGCAATTCTGCCGGGCGGGTGTCTTCCACACGCCACGACAGGCGCGGGATGGCAACGTCGATTCCGATTGGGTTGTGGAGATATTCGCAGCGCAGGCGCCGCGGCGCGCCTAGCATTTAGTGCTCCCCCTGCCCGCGGCACCGGTCCTTTGGCTGGCTTGGGTCAACTCCATTTGCCCGATGATTCTGCGCTCTTGCCCAGCAGCGCGCAACCAATAGCCCTAGCCAATATCGAGTTCGGCGCCGCGCATGGCGTCGGCGAGCGCACCAGCCAGCGCCTGCGTGCTGGCCATGCCCCGCGCGTCCGGGTGGGAAAGCACCCAGACCTCGGCGGTCGGGCACGGCAGCGCCAGCTCCACCAGCCCGGACACCTGGAGGGCGCGATAGGTTGGAAGCAGCGTCGCTCCCAGGCCGGCACCTGCCGCCGCCAACTGCAGTTCCACCGACTCTAGACTGCCGCCGCTCTGCGCCGCCGGCACCACGAGATCCGGTGCGATCGCTTGTTGCAACGCGGATGGCAGCCAGGAGCAATGGTCCGGCCAGCGTGCTGCCTCCTCAGCCTGAGCACGAGCTGAAAACGATATCGCTCCTACGGACCGACCCACCAGTTCGTCAGGCGCCTGCCGCAACACCAGCAACGACACATCGGCCTCACGCCGCTGCAGCGGCGCGGCAGTCCAGTGGGGTGACACCGATACGCTCAATGCTGAATGCGCATCCGTGAGCTCCTTCAACGCCGGCAGGAACAACTCAGGCGTCAGCACCGGGGAAACCGACAACTTGAGCTCGCCCGCTATTTCCCTGGCGCCTCGCACCAACGCAGTTTCCAGACGCTGCAGCACTTTGCTGATGTTGTCGAGCGCACCGACCACTCGGCGGCCCTCGGCCGTGGGCACCAGGCCGCGGACGCTGCGGGCGAACAGCTTGATCCCAAGACGCTGCTCGAAATGGTCAATGCGCCGGGTCACCGTGGAAGGGTGCACGCCCAGCAAGTCCGCGGCGCCTCTGACCGTACCCGCCTGCGCCACGGCCGCGGCAAAGCGGTAGTCGTCCCAGTCGGTCATGCAAAGCTCGTTGACTAACCTTCCTGGAATTAATAATGCTCGTCATGTTGCATTTATGCAACAATACGTTGCGTTACGTACGGTTGCATTTTATGTTACCTAAAGTAACATTCCTCCAACGATTCGCTGAGGGGTACCTGAAATCCCCTCCCCTCCCTTCCTCGGGTATCCCTCAAGCGTCTCGCTCCTCGGTAACCAGCTGAGGGTCGCGGGGTCTGAAAGACCCCGCTTTT